>UMET01006484.1_pt1 | contig 17458 bp, 15 predicted proteins | sample 1964821 | NCBI WGS metagenome assembly UMET01 (sample SAMEA4836027, study PRJEB28245) | human gut metagenome | biome: gut microbiome; material: fecal sample | place: Denmark | collected 2008
CACTGCACTGCGCCGGATTTCGCATAAGCCTGCTGAACATGAGAAAGTTTTCCGCCTTTCGCTTCACCTTCCAGCGTGCGGATCTCTTTTCCTTCAGCCCAGGCGGCAAGGTATAAGCAACTGTCTATTGCTGTGCCGTCGACCAACACCGTACAGGCACCACATTCACCCACGCAGCACCCTTGTTTGACACTTAGCAGTCCTTGTTCGCGGAGTAATTCCGAGAGCGGCGTGCCTGGTGCGGCGTGAAGCTGAAAAGGCATCCCGTTAATGGTGCATTCGATGGTAATTGTTTCGCTGTGATTCATTGCAATTTTCCCCCCGCCGCGGCGACGGCTTCGCTAATCACTTTTTTGGTCATCGTCTGGATGAGATGCAGACGAAACTCTTTACTGGCCCGCCATGAAGAACGCGGGGCGACATCTTGCAGGACAGATTCGCTGATAGCTTCCAGCGTTTGCAGGTTTAATGGCGCATTTTGTGCAGTCTGTTCGGCATGTTGGCAGCGAATCGGCGTTGGCGCGGCAACACCAAATGCCAGGCGTAATTCGCTGAAATTGCCGTTATCCAGTCGGCAATGTGCGGCGCAGCCAATCGTTGAAATATCCATTGCGTCGCGCATGGCATATTTAAAATGCGCGCTGCCCGCGTGTTCTTTCGGCTGTGGCGGAAAATGAAAGGCGACGAGGATTTCGTCATGCTCAAGAGACACTTTGCCCGGCCCGGTGTGAAAGCCATTAATCGGGACGAAACGAACACCGCGCGGGGAGTGGATCTCCAGTTTCGCGTCATAAATTAGCGTTGGCGTGGCAGAATCTGCGCTGGTGGCACCGTTGCAAATATTTCCACCGTAGGTAGCGACGTTACGGATCTGCGGTCCAGCAATGGACGTGGCCGCAGCACATAACGCCGGGAGATGACGTTGAGTTATAGGATCTTCTATTAGCTGGGTAAATGTCGTTGCAGAGCCGATACGTAGCGAGCCATCTTCCGCCAGCGTAATTCCCCGGAGCTCCGCCAGATTATGAATATCAACAATATGGCGATAACGGTCATTGTGATGGTGGAGCTGAATCAGTACGTCAGTGCCACCGGCGAGCAGTTTGGCCTGCGGGTTGTCAGCCAGCAGGTTGATGGCATCGGCAAGGGTTGCTGCGCGATGGTAAGAAGCAAAATCAAACATGATGTTATCCTCAAATCAATCCTGCCAGATGGAACTCTTCATATAACCGTTTTGGCGTCAGCGGCAGTGTATTGATTGCAACACCGGTAGCCATCTTCACCGCGTTACGAATAGCAGCGGCAACAGGAATTATTGGTGGCTCACCCAGTGACTTATGTCCGTATGCGGATTGCGGCTCATTGATTTCGACGAACGCGCTTTCCAGTTGTGGCAGATCCGGCATGGTCGGCATTTTGTAATCCAGCAGATTGGGGTTACGGACCACGCCGCTTTTAGCATCGATGATCATCTCTTCAAATAGCGCCCAGCCAATGCCCATTCCCATTCCGCCGTGTACCTGACCTTCTGCCAGCAGTGGATTAAGAATATGCCCTGAATCATGAACGTTGAGGATGCGGTTGATGGTGACTTTGCACAGCGCAATATCGACCGTCAGATCAACAAAGGTACAGCCAAACGCCGGTGGGTTAGTGGTGGTTTTGATGGAGCTTTCAGCAGAGAGCTGCCCGCCGCGTTCAGGGTGGTAGAAAGCGTCCATCGCCAAATCTTTTAACGACATTAACGGCTCTTCCGGTCGTTCAACCAGCACGATATGGCCTTTTATCAGGGTCAGATTCATCGCTGACTGATGTAGCATGACTGCGGCGTGAGCGATGATTTTCTCTTTTAATAATAGTGCCGCACTGCGCAGCGCAGGCGCGGCAACATAGCTCTGGCGTGAGGCAAATGCGCCGGGATCGAACGGCGTAACGTCGGTATCTTGAGTTGAAATAACGCGAACGTCGCTGACCGGAACCCCCACGGTTTCTGCCACCATTTGCGAGAAGACGGTGTCGGCACCCTGACCGATTTCCGTCGCGCCGCTTTGCACGTTGATGGTTCCATCCTGATTCATCAGAAGGCGCGCGCCTGCTATTTCTACGCCGACAGGCCAGGTGTTAGAGGTGTAGCTAAAACAGGCGACGCCAACGCCGCGGCGCAAATTGCCTTGCTGGTTCTGGCATTCTGCACGGCGTTTTTCCCATTCAAAGATTTTCCGGCCTTTTTCAAGACACTCCGGCAACCCTGCGCTGTAAATACGTTTGCCCGTGAGCGGATTAGCATCTCCTTCGCGGGCGGCGTTGCGTAAACGAATTTCAACAGGATCAATACCTAACGCTGTCGCGGCGTCATCAAGCATAGACTCAACGGCAAATACGACTTGTGGCGCGCCATAACCACGCATCGCACCAGCCGAGGGGAGGTTGGTATAGCAGGTCTTTGAACTGTAAGCGTAGGCACAACGAGGATAAAGGTAAGCGACTTTATTCCCCCCCGCAGAAGCGATGGAGTGCCCGTGAGATGCATAAGCGCCGGTGTTAGACAGAACATCCAGACTATAACCTTTCAATGTTCCGTCGCGGTTCACGCCCATTTGCCCGTCAATGGTAAAAGCGTGGCGGGTACGGGTTGCGAGGAAACACTCTTCACGGCTAAGGGAAACTTTCACCGGAATGCCGCCAAGCTTGCTGGTCAGGAATGCCGCCATTGGCTCTTCCAGTACATCCTGTTTATTACCAAAACCGCCACCGACAAATGGTTTGATGACTCGTACGCATGACCAGGGAATATCCAGCGCCTGACCAACCACGCGGCGAACAATGTGCGGGATCTGGGTGCTGGAAACGATGGTAATTCGCGAGTCATCCTCCATCCACGCCAGCGATGTTACGCTTTCCATGTGACAATGTTGAATAACGGGGGTCTGATAGTGCCCCTGTACCTGGTAGTCGGCGGCATCGATTGTTTGTTGGACATTACCCGTCGACATCGTGCTTTGTTTCAGTAAATTGCCACCGTTATGGATTGGTGCAGCGTCTTCTGCCAGCGCCGCTTCTGGCGTGGTGATAACGGGTAATTCTTGCCACTCAATGCTGACCAATTGCGCCGCTTTTTCTGCCGTGAGTTCATCGCGGGCCACGACGATGGCAACGGCGTCACCATGATGACGAACATGGCGAGTTAGCAGTGCGCGATCGGCGGTATCGCGCTTGTTTTCGTCAAGTGTCCAGGCATGCCCAGCTGTAGCGAATGGAATATCAGGCACATCTTCCCAGGTAAAAATCGCCAGTACGCCCGGCAAACTTCTGGCTTGTTCATCATTAATACTTACGGCATAACCATGTGCGATAGGGCTGCGTACATATTTCGCATAACACATGCCCGCCATAACATAATCGTCAGTATATCGTGCCCGCCCGGTGACCTTAGCAATGGCATCGACGCGCATGCATGATTCACCCGTAGCGGTTGCTTCCCGCGCTTCCATAGAAATCCCCTCGATTTGAACATTTGGTTCTTATGGCAAAGATTTAGTCTAAGCAGGCAAGATTTACGCCAGAAACGACGATAAGCGTTAGGGGAGGTAGGAAGTGTGATGACGTTAAAAAAACACAGATATGATACGAAACAGGACTCTGAATAGGGGCAGTGATACGTATCAATATGAGTGGCGATAAAATCAATGTGATAAATTGGGATTATTACGCATCAGGATGGGAAATAGGGTAAAAAGTCAGGAAGTTCGATACCTCTACAGCGAATATTTTGCTGATGATACTTCCCTTTGCCAAATGAAATTAACCTCTTTCTCTATTACCACGTTTTTCCAGAAGCAAGAGATTGGGTATCAAGAGGCTGGCTGCTATGATAAGGCGTCTTGTTTTTTAAGCGAGGAAAGATTTTGAGTGCGGGACGCCTGAATAAAAAATCTCTGGGTATCGTGATGTTGTTATCGGTTGGACTGCTTTTGGCGGGCTGTTCGGGTAGCAAATCATCCGATACAGGAACGTATTCCGGCTCCGTTTACACCGTGAAACGGGGGGATACGCTATATCGTATTTCGCGCACCACGGGAACCAGCGTAAAAGAACTGGCGCGACTGAACGGCATTTCCCCCCCTTACACCATTGAAGTTGGTCAGAAACTAAAACTGGGTGGGGCGAAAAGTAGCAGTATTACACGTAAATCAACCGCCAAATCAACGACCAAAACCGCATCGGTTACACCGTCATCAGCGGTACCGAAATCATCCTGGCCGCCAGTAGGGCAACGTTGTTGGTTATGGCCAACGACAGGGAAAGTTATCATGCCGTATTCGACAGCAGATGGCGGCAATAAAGGGATTGATATCTCAGCTCCACGGGGTACACCTATTTACGCCGCGGGTGCAGGAAAGGTGGTGTATGTGGGCAACCAGCTGCGTGGCTACGGTAATCTCATCATGATTAAACACAGTGAAGATTACATTACGGCTTACGCCCATAATGACACGATGCTGGTAAATAATGGGCAAAGCGTGAAGGCTGGGCAAAAAATCGCCACTATGGGGAGCACGGATGCGGCATCTGTTCGCCTGCATTTCCAGATTCGTTACCGTGCAACGGCAATTGATCCGCTACGTTACTTGCCGCCTCAGGGCAGCAAGCCAAAATGCTGATGGCGAATTAATCAGCAGTCAGCAGCGTGGCACTTGCTAAGGAGAGCGTAAGGTTTATAATGCCTTACGCATCTCGAAGCGGGCGTAGTTCAATGGTAGAACGAGAGCTTCCCAAGCTCTATACGAGGGTTCGATTCCCTTCGCCCGCTCCATGACACTTCTGAATCACCTCTATCTTATTGAATCCCTTGGCGATACGGCGAAAGCCTGATTGCAGAGTTACTGACTGTAACCTTCTGTGTAACCCTTCATCGGGAATTATTCACACATGGGACTCTCTGTTGCTGATTATCAGCTATGTCCATCATTATTACCTAAAGAGCTATGTACTCGTGCCGTCTGCTATCTCTATCAGCGCAACGGAATCTACTATTGCCGACTGAAAGTTCATCTATTAATAGACGTCTGGACGTCCAAATGTAATTCTGTCAGAATATCCTCAGTCTCACTCAGGACACGGAACAGGAGAACTGCCATGCGTCACCATCATCACATCAAGTCAGCACTGAGGGCTATCCATGCCGATAACCCATTATTGACCTATGAAGATATGCGCGGTCATCTTCGAGAGATGGCTGAGATGGAGCTATCGTTAGGCCGTTCAGATATTTTTGAACCGGATATGATGGATATTTACCGTGACCAGTATGGAGAACTCGGTGAGAGTCTTGTTGACGCTATTGCTAGTGAACCATTAACCGCTGACCAGCATCGTTACCTAAACGAAGCGCAAGATATGCTCAAGGCTTGCATAGCGAGGGTAGAAGGGAACAGCCAGCCGCTGATTGATTATATTGACGGGTTTGATGGAGGAGTGAGGCAGTCGGCTAAGCAGGAAGTAGAAAGCGCAGAGCCACGCCCAGCGGTCACATTAAGATTCCTCGTTGAGCAGTACGAAAAGGAGAATGTTCAGAACTGGAAGCCAGCGACTTTAAAAGAGAACCAGGCGTCACACAGTACGCTCATTGAGATTTTCGATTATCTGGGGCTGACGGACCTGACTGCAATTACCCGAGCGGACATGCTTGAGGTTCGTGATGTGCTCCAGAAGATACCGAAGAACCGTAAACAGCGCTTCAAGGATGCCCCATTGGTTGACCTGCTGACTACGGATAAGCCCCATGAGTGCATGGATGTCGTGACCATTAACAACAAATATTTGGTTAAGATGGCAGCCTTATTTAAATGGGCTGTACGCAATGACTTGTTATTCAAGAACCTGACCGAAGGTTTAGAGCTAAAAGTGCCACCAAGAAAGGCATCAGAAGCCCGTAAAGCGTTTTCAGTTGTTCAGGTGGGTCAGCTTGTTGATGCCGCAAAGAAATATGCTGTGAAGCCTTCTGGTAAACCATATCATTACTTTGTTGTTACGCTGGCAGCCATTACCGGGGCAAGACTGAATGAAGTCGCTCAGATTCAGGTTAGAGATGTCAGGATCACCGAGGCCGGGACCGCTTATATTCATATCAATGAAGACACTAGCACTCTGCCCGGTAAGAGCATCAAGAACCCATATAGTGAGCGCCGTGTGCCTCTGGTCGATGGAGCCTATGGTTTCGCATTGACTGACTTTATGGCGCTTGTAGAGGCTCGTAGAAGCGCTGGAGGTGAGGACGCTATGGTGTTCGATGGTCTGAAGCTAATGAAGAATGGTTATGGCGAGCAGGTTAGCAAATGGTTTAACCGGACGTTATTACCTAAGGTCGTGGCTGACCGTGACGGATTGGCGTTCCATTCATTCAGACATACAGTTGCGACTCAGTTAAAACAACAAGGTGTCGAATTGGCATATGCTCAGGCGATTCTGGGACATAGCTCTGGGTCAATTACTTATGACCGATACGCTAAAGAGATTGAGGTGGATAGGTTGGTTAAGGTGATGGTAGGTATTTATAAGGAGATAAAGTAAATGGCAGTTCCATATGAACCAGCGGAGTTCAAGAAAGAAGCTTTTAACTGTCCGTATTGTCAGGCGTATGCTAAGCAAAAGTGGGACCAATTATTTCCCTACTATGATGAAACGGCTTTCCCTATGCATGTGTCACAATGTGAGCGATGTGAGGAGTACTCATATTGGTTTGAGGAGTCCCTCCTAATTCCTGCATCTGCGAATGTTGAAATGCCGAACCCAGACATGCCGGATGACTGTAAAGCCGACTATATGGAAGCCAGAAGCATTGTCAACCTGTCTCCTAAAGGAGCCGCAGCGCTTCTCCGTCTGTGCCTGCAGAAACTGATGGTCCACTTAGGTGAACCAGGGAAAAACATTAACGACGACATTAAGTCTCTCGTGGAGAAAGGCTTACCTCCTCGCATTCAGCAAGCAGCGGACATCTGTCGTATTGTTGGCAATCAAGCAGTCCACCCCGGTGAGATTAGTCTTGATGATGACCCACAGTTAACGCACGGTCTCTTTAAACTGTTGAATATAATTGTCGATGACCGAATTACGAGACCAAAAGAAATCGAAGCGATGTTCCAGAGTATGCCTGAGGGGCCGCGTCAGGGCATCGAAAAGCGCGACAAAAAGAGCGCATAAGATAGTAACGACTCACTATGGGATAGCTCGTGTTCGGCAATCCTATAGTGAACTCTTATTGCGCGAATATCTTGTCGATATTTATGAATTAAAATTCACTTCTAGTGATCTTTGCGTTTTTATTAACTATCTGTTTTATATATGTATTGTAATTAACCCTCACTAACGGGAGAGACACCCATAGGAATAACATAAAGTTTATTCATTCACATACATGCTTTCATATACGGATTGCTCATATGGTTAGACTTCAGGTTGAACCAAATGGTCCCTCGTATTCATCCACGTGTTACTATCCACTTTGCACGTTAGCAGCACGTTCAACGGCGTTTGCATTAACACCTACTATCGGGAGGAGAGCGACACGTTCGAGACAGCATGTTCGAGACACTTCCAGTTCCCACCAGTAGCGAGCAACAAACGGCAATGCCAGTTGCACTAGCTACGCCCATACGCAACGTCAACCGATAGACGAGACCCGAAGGCAGACTGATTGGAAACCATCAGCCTTCATAGTGTCGAGCTTGTATCAGGTCACACGGCAACGTTGCATTCATTCACGTAAACCTTCGTACCTTTCAGGGCGGGTAACATCAGACACCACACGCGCATTGCTTCTAATGTGCTTCTTAAGTGGACTACAGAGATGGGAGGTTGAATAGACGAATTAACAATAATACAGGGCGGAAACTCAAAGTTATTACCTTTAGTTTTACTATTAGGTTGACTTAACAGGACTGCCCTTTAGGTATAGGCTTATTTTAATTAATAATAATACCATTCATAAAGTAAACTATCAGTACCAACAAAGGAGAAAATGTTATTTCTATTTAAATTGTGTCATTTAAACAAGTGTATCGTAATTTAAATATTACTCGAAGTAAACTTATTGAGATCATGAAGAAATTCGATTTGATTAAAACAGAAGGCTTCGAGCGAGTATACCACGATAAGAAAACTGGCCGCGAGGCATTTAGTACTGAGAGATTCTCTGGTGAGTACATCGTTAATCATCATTCTGTGTGTTATAAAAGTGAGTCAGGCGGCAAGGTTCCCCAGCAATTTCTTGATAGTCGAGTTATAGAACTTCTCCGAAGATTAATGGTAGTCAACGGATAGTCGTAAATTGCTTGTCTGTCCTGATAGTGCACCAGTCAGATGCGCGGTGTCTCGTGGTAACTGAAATATGGTTGAATTCCATCGGCAGTAATCATAGATTTTAACGATCAATATCAGTACAATGATCGAAACAAACGATGATGTGAAGTGACAATGTTAAGTTATCCTTGAGTTTTCTATTGTTATCAAAGGATTGCGGGATGTTGAAAGGTATTGGTTCGTTCGTTGGAATGTCGTTGCTCATGCTGGCAGTAGGCTGTATGGCTGGTTATATTTATGGGTGGACCACATGGTCTACATACCATGCAGTCGGAAGGGCCGTTAAAGCATTTTGGTTGGCTTCAGGAGTTTTATTTATTTCAGGTATAGCTTACCGTGCTTTTTTTAATAAGCTATCCTCTGTATGCGGTATACTTCTCGCGTTGTCTTTATGTATCGCATTAGTGCTTACTGGTTATTACTATGCAATTGGTGGTGGTTGGTGGCGTGGGTATTGATATAGGTTAGCAGCAAGTAAGGACTTTGGTGTCTCCCATAAATATCTTTTCCCCTTTGCTTTTATTATATAAGTAATTTCCCTCTATAGGCTTCCAAAGTTTGAACTGAACCGAAGGAAGCCTTATAACTTAGCGAAGAATTATCATTCCAATAGTAATCTTTTTTTATAATTTTACTAATGCTATTTTCAGATTTATTGGGGCGCTTGTTACGAGGTATAACTAAATACCAAAAGAGATTATAAGCATCGCAGAGTGAAAACGTTATGACAGGACTTTATTACTCCTTAAGATTCTACAGTTTGTTATAGAAACAAGGAAGCGAGTCTACACTTTATCAAAATATAACGAAAATTTCTCTGTGCTCATGTAAATGAATCATATGGAATATTGACCCCCATTGGCTTCCCTGAGACCTGCAAAGGGAAGGATAATCAATGGCAAAAGTGAAGATAAAACTAGTTTAACCTAGAAGCTATTATGTTTGTGCTTATAGCAATATTGACTGCCCACTGAGTATCTTTTGAGTACACCCCATTGAGACTAGCCAGCAGTATCGTATTGAGTATCATAATGTGATTGTTATAAGTCTAATGATACGATATCGTTAGTGTCAGTTAAATGATACTTAGGGCAGGGAGAGACATAATGAGCAAGACTTTCGGTTACATCCGAGTGAGCAGCAAGGACCAGAACGAAGCGCGTCAGGTGGAAGCGCTTAAGGGCCTTTGCGATGACTTGATGATTGACAAGGTATCTGGCAAGAATGCTGACCGTCCAGAACTACAGGAGCTACTCAAGGTGGTTCGTCGTGGTGATGTGGTGGTGGTCAAGAGTGTGGACCGTTTAGCCCGTAACACAAAGGACCTTCTGACCATCCTTGAGACCCTTGTTGACGCTGGCGTTACGGTTCGCTTCATTGATAACCAGATGATCTTTGATGATACGCCCACCAGCCGCTTTATGATTACCATGTTGGGGGCTGTAGGTGAGCTTGAGCGTTCATTCATCCGGCAGCGTCAGAGTGAGGGCGTGGCGATAGCTAAGGCTCAAGGCAAGTTTAAGGGCCGTCAGAAGGATGACCAGTTAAGGACTGAGGTGGTGAAGCTGTTGGGCCGTGGAGACTTGAGCGCTGACCAGATTGCTAAACTTGCTGGATGTGGGAGAGCTACAGTGTTCAGAATTAAGAAGGAGTTAAGTAATGAGGTTGCTAAATAAATCTCACTGTCTCCCTTGGTCAATCTGTTAAGTCGTCTATCAGTTGTTAACTCAACGTCAGAACTTATTGACCATAAGGGCCTATTAGCTGTAACTTCCCATGTAACCCGAGGGATTCTTCGGTGCTTTAGAATCAAATGGTTAACGATTGGAACTACTGTCAGTTCGATTCCCTTCGCCCGCTCCAATCAATTTATCTTCACCTCATCAACCTGCCATTTTTGTTGTATCCGATTTTCTATATTATCTTAATTCAATCGCTTCAGACTTTTCGCAATCGCCGTAATACTTCCCCATTTTGTTGTAAATAAAAAGCATTTACGCAATGCAATCCTTTTGTAACAACCCAGGTAAAACACCTTATTTTCAAGTTGTTAAATAAGTGGTTATCTACGCTTTTAACAAACGATTGATGGAATATTTTATGAAAGGGAAATCTGCATTAACTCTTCTGCTCGCTGGTATATTTTCGTGCGGCACATGCCAGGCGACAGGGGCAGAAGTGACGAGTGAATCTGTATTTAACATTCTTAATTCCACGGGGGCAGCAACAGATAAAAGTTATTTATCGTTAAATCCAGATAAGTATCCTAATTATCGTCTTTTGATTCACTCAGCCAAATTACAAAATGAAATAAAGAGCCACTATACCAAAGACGAAATTCAAGGATTGCTAACATTAACAGAAAACACACGAAAGTTAACGTTGACGGAGAAACCCTGGGGAACGTTTATTCTTGCTTCTACTTTCGAAGATGACAAAACAGCGGCAGAAACCCACTATGATGCTGTCTGGTTGAGGGATAGTTTATGGGGCTATATGGCATTAGTATCAGATCAGGGAAATAGTGTAGCCGCAAAAAAGGTTCTGCTCACCCTGTGGGATTATATGTCTACGCCCGACCAGATTAAGCGGATGCAGGACGTCATTAGCAACCCAAAACGACTGGATGGAATTCCCGTGCAAATGAATGCTGTGCATATCCGATTTGACAGCAACTCCCCCGTGATGGCAGATGTGCAGGAAGAAGGCAAGCCGCAGCTGTGGAACCATAAACAAAATGATGCTTTAGGTCTTTACCTTGATCTCCTTATACAAGCAAACAACACTGGTACTATTAACGCTGAAGATTGGGAAAAAGGTGACCGATTAAAGTCGGTTGCGCTGCTGATTGCTTATCTGGATAAAGCCAATTTCTATGTTATGGAAGATTCCGGAGCATGGGAAGAAGATGCCCGATTAAACACATCTTCCGTTGCACTGGTGACCTCTGGACTGGAACGTTTGTCAAACCTACTCTCGAAGAAAGACTCTGTTTTTGTCTCTGATTTACTACGCGAAGCTAAAGTCAATGAACTGGATGAAACTCTTTCAACAACGAGGTTGAACCACCTCATAGATAAAGGTTATGAAAGAATAACGTTACAGCTTGATTTAGGGGGAGAATCCCCAGGTTATCTGGAAAAAGATAAACATTACAGAGAAGCCGATGCGGCTTTACTTAATGTTATTTATCCTGCAAATCTTTCAAAGATAAACACCAGAAGAAAAGAGCAAGTTCTAAAAATAGTTAAAAAACTAGCAGGTCCGTATGGTATAAAAAGATACGAGAAGGATAATTATCAGTCGGCAAATTTTTGGTTCAATGATATTAAAACCGATACCGATCAAAATTCGCATACAAAAAGAGAAAAGAGCTTCATTCCATCAACAGAAGCAGAATGGTTTTTTGACTCATGGTATGCAAAATCAGCAGCAATTGTTTATAAAGAATCAAGAAAAGAAGAGTATTTGAATGACTCAGTGCAATTTATGAATAGATCATTGGCCCAAATAACAGGCGAGAATATGATTGGTGCAAATGGCAGGAGCGTACCAGAAATGGCACTTCCCGAAAGCTATAACTATATCCACAAGTCGGGAACTTTGCATGAAGCGCCAAGCCCTATCATTCCGCTAAATTGGTCGAAAGCTTCAATGACTCTCATGTTGAAAGAGATGTCCAATCTTATCAATGATGAGGGAATTAAATAGTTTTCATAATGAGTTACAGCACAACGTTGGGTATTGACTGAGCAAGATGAACGACAAGGACAACGACATCAGCCTTATGAGGGGCAAGAAAATGAAAGCAAATTCGAAAACGATCAGAAGGATGAAAGTTAATGTTCGGTCTGAGGAAAGTAAATCGAAACACTCATACGTTTGAAACCACTTTTCAAAATTGGAAAGAAAATGGCGAAGATGTTGCATTATTAATGCCCGAATTTAGTGCTAAATGGCTACCGATAGCAGAAGAGAGTGGCAGCTGGTCTGGATGGGTATTGCTTGGAGAAATATTTCCCTTAATTTCATCTGAGCTCGCTGGGATGGCTTTAATGCCAGAAACGGAAAGGTTAATAGGGGAATGGCTCAGTTTATCCAGTTCCCTGTTAAATCTAAAGCATCCTGAACTAAAATATAATCGTTTGCGCGTAGGTAAAGTATTTGATGGAGTATTGAGTCCTGCTCAACCACTAATAAGAATATGGACAGGGGAATTGAATCTTTGGTTAGATAAAGTCACAGTCTGCCAATACGGAAACGCTCCAGCGTTAGACAAAAAATCGTTATATTGCTCCATTCATTTTGTAATTGGATTTAGTAAAACATGTTACAGAAGTCTTGTTGATATTGAAGTTGGTGATGTTTTATTAATCTCAAATAATTTGGCTTATGCGGTTATTTATAATACAAAAATTTTTGATTTAATTTATCCAGAGGAGTTAAAAATGGCTGATCATTTTGAGTACGAGGAAGATTTTGAAACAGATGATTTTGATATCAAAAAAAACGAGAGTGAGATTTATGATGAAAATGACGATCAGATGATTAATAGTTTTGAAGACTTGCCTGTAAAAATTGAGTTTGTTCTTGGTAAGAAAATAATGAATCTATATGAAATAGACGAACTCTGTGCAAAAAGAATAATATCTCTGCTTTCTGAATCTGAGAAAAATATAGAAATACGTGTAAATGGCGCGCTAACTGGCTATGGAGAACTTGTTGAAGTGGATGATAAATTGGGCGTAGAGATTCATTCTTGGTTATCAGGGCATAATAATGTCAAATAGCATTTCGCTGATAGCTATACTATCATTATTTACACTATTGCCGTTTATAATAGCATCCGGGACATATTTTATTAAATTCTCGATTGTTTTTGTTATTGTCCGAAACGCGCTGGGGCTTCAGCAAGTGCCATCAAATATGACACTTAATGGGGTTGCTTTGCTATTGTCAATGTTTGTAATGATGCCGGTTGGGAAGGAAATATATTATAACAGTCAGAATGAGAATCTTTCATTCAATAATGTAGCGTCGGTTGTTAATTTTGTTGAGACAGGCATGAGTGGTTATAAATCATATTTGATAAAATATTCCGAACCGGAGTTGGTTAACTTTTTTGAAAAGATTCAGAAGGTGAATAGCTCTGAAGACAATGAAGAGATATTCGATGATGATAATATTCCAATTTTCTCGTTACTCCCGGCATATGCGTTGAGTGAGATAAAAAGTGCATTTATTATAGGTTTTTATATCTATTTACCCTTTGTTGTAGTGGATCTGGTTATATCCAGCGTTCTGTTAACGTTAGGTATGATGATGATGAGTCCGGTAACCATATCTACACCGATAAAATTAATTTTGTTTGTCGCGATGGACGGTTGGACAATGTTATCAAAAGGACTCATTTTACAATATTTTGACCTATCCATTAATCCCTGAGAAAAAAAATATGGACGATATTGTTTTTGCGGGGAATAGGGCGCTGTATCTGATTTTAGTTATGTCTGCAGGACCTATTGCAGTTGCGACATTTGTTGGTTTATTGGTAGGGCTTTTTCAAACGGTAACACAGTTACAAGAACAGACGTTGCCATTTGGCGTCAAATTATTATGCGTAAGTATTTGCTTTTTTTTAATGAGCGGATGGTATGGTGAAAAATTATATTCGTTTGGTATCGAAATGCTGAATTTAGCATTCGCGAGAGGATAGGATGGGGGAGGCGATACTCTATCAGTTGCATAGTCTGCTGGCTGCTACAGCGCTCGGTTTTTGCCGATTGGCACCAACTTTCTATTTGTTACCATTTTTCGCCAGTGGGAATATACCAACAGTAGTCCGTCATCCAATAATAATAGTGGTATCATGTGCATTAGTTCAGCATTACCACTATGAATTATCGACCTTAAATGAAATCGATATCGCTTTGTTTGCTGCCAGAGAAATTATCATAGGGCTGTTCATTGCTTGCTTATTATCATCCCCGTTTTGGATTTTCCTTGCTATAGGTAGTTTTATCGATAACCAACGTGGTGCAACGTTAAGTAGTACTTTGGATCCTGCTACAGGTGTCGATACTTCGGAATTAGCAAGATTATTTAACCTATTCTCTGCAGCGGTTTATCTTACTAACGGTGGATTGAACTTTATTCTGGAAACTCTTTGGCAAAGTTATAATTTATGGCCTTCAGGCAATTTTAATTTTCCTAAATTAGAGCCTTTATTCTCATATATTAATAACATAATGACTCATACTATCGTTTACGCAAGTCCCGTGATTGCCGTTATGCTGGGCGGTGAGGCTGTCCTGGGATTGCTGGCACGTTATGCTTCACAACTAAATGCTTTTGCCATTTCACTGACTGTCAAAAGTGCGCTGGCATTTTTAATATTAATTATTTATTTTGGCCCAATACTGGCTGAACGAGTAATGCCGTTATCCTTTTTCCCAGAACAATTGCAACTATACATTGAGAAATAGAGTGTTTCATGGCCAATAAAACTGAAAAGCCAACACAAAGAAACTCCAGGATGCTTCTAAAAAAGGGCAAATTCTAAAAAGTAGAGACTTAACCATCTCTGTAATAATGCTTGTGGGTACTTTATATCTCGGATATGTTTTTGATGTGCATCACATTATGTCGATTCTTGAATACATCCTTGATCATAACGCTAAACCAGATATTTGGGACTATTTTAAAGCTATGGGGGGTGGTTGGTTGAAAACGATCATTCCTTTTTTGCTGGTTTGCATGTTCACAACAATACTTGTCTCCTGGTTTCAAAGTAAAATGCAATTAGCAACTGAAGCTGTTAAATTTAAGTTTGATTCATTGAATCCAGTAAATGGCTTAAAGCGTATATTTGGCTTAAAAACCGTAAAAGAATTTGTTAAAGCAATTCTTTATATTATTTTTTTTGCATTGGCGAACAAAGTATTTTGGAGTAATCATAAATCACTGCTTTTTAAAACTCTTGATGGAGATATCATATCTTTATTATCAGATTGGGGAGAGATGCTATTCCTTCTTATACTGTATTGTCTCGGCAGTATGATAATTGTCTTAATTTTTGATTTTATCGCTGAATATTTTTTATTTATGAAAGATATGAAAATGGATAAACAAGAAGTTAAAAGAGAATACAAGGAGCAAGAAGGAAATCCAGAAATTAAGTCTAAACGCAGAGAGCGCATCAGGAAATTCTTTCTGAGCAATTGAAGTCTGATGTCAGTAATAGTCGTTTGATGATTGCCAACCCTACTCACATTGCAATAGGGATATACTTTAAGCCACATCTTTCACCTATTCCATTGATTTCTGTAAGAGAAACTAATGAGGTAGCCTTAGCCGTAAGGAAATATGCAAAGGAAATCGGAATACCAATTATCACAGATAAAAAATTAGCACGAAAAATTTATGCTACCCATCGTCGCTACGATTATGTTAGCTTCGAAAATATAGATGAAATATTACGTCTTCTGCTGTGGCTTGAAGATGTGGAGAATGCTGGACAACCTGTTCCAGATGAACAGCTCTCTTCAGAAGATAAATTCATTGAAGGTGAAGAGAAAGAAATCGAGAATAAAGACGATAATTTAAAAAATTAAACATCTGTCGTAGTCAGAAATTTATAAGAATCTACACGCAAAAACCGTGTAGATTCATTATTTAATGAGTTAAACGATCTTATGAAATGACAAGCAATTGATACATACTCATCTCTTTATAAGCTGGAACTGTAGTAACCTGTGCAAATTCGCGATATAGCTTTTGCTCCAGTTCTGCTGAAGATATATATTCCGGGTGTTCGCTAAAGAACTGTCTTGCATCTACTATCGCTTGGGATTCGCCACTTCTTTTATTTTGATTCTCCTTTAATGAATTTTCTCTGGTGCATGCAGAGAGCAACGATATCAGCGCGATGGTTATTATGATTTTACTATTATATCCTACTAATGACATATCAACTTTCTCTTACGCAAGATTGGAGTTTAAAATAATGTTTATCCCATTCACAGAGTGCTATAAACAACTCAACAGTACCTTTTATGTTAAGTTTATTTAGGGCTCTTATTTTGTGATATGATACTGTTTTATAATCAATTCCTTTAATAATGGCTATTTGTTTTAACGAGTAAGAAACACATAACCGCAGGATATCTATATCATCATGGGTAAGTGGTTCTTGTGTGGGATACACATTTTGTGTATGAAGATTCGAAATCAGGAAATGCGTTAAATCAGATAATCTAATATTCTTATTGATCCTGATGAAATTGTTGCTTAAAAGGATGTTTACAGGTTCTGTATTTGGTTTGAGATTTCGATGTTGATACTCATCAATAACAACGAACGAATGCCCAAGATCAACCAACGCAACTAAATCGCTGTAATATTCTTTTTGGGATGCTAATAATGCATTAGTGCCTACAGTGAAGTAGACATCACTGGAAAAGACTTGCATATGCCAACCTGTACTCTAAAATCATTTAGGGTAAATATTACGTGTAAAAGTTAAAATAAGAGTAATTGTTATATTTGCTTAACATTGAGGGAATAGGGTTTATACCTTAAATTGTAAATAAAGTTATGCATAGAGGCATTTAAAATAGTCCTCGAAATTATAATTTTTTATTCTGTATCATCATATTTTGGTCATGAAATTTCCGTCTTGTTACACTACTCTAAACTAGAGCTTATGGAATTAGCGGGGGGTATTCATGGAAAATAATGATAAATTCTTATCACAAGACTTATTGGAATCTTATGCCATTCGTTTGTTGAGCGGACCATTGAATGGATGCGAGTATGAAATACTTAATGGGCGTCTACTTGTTATCATTGGTAATGATGTTTCGTTAGGAAGAAGTGATGCTTTTTCTGAGTTACCAGAAAACACAATAGTCGTTCCTTATGGCGAGCTTACAGGTAGTTTTGAGATAATAATTACTACCGACCCTGATATAGTAGTAACAATCAGAGAATTAACAGCACAAGAACCTGAAGATAGAACGTTAACATTCAATCAGCAAGTAGAAGTTTTAGGTCTCAAATTTGGGTAATGGTGCCAACTTACTGATTTAGTGTATGATGG
>UMET01006803.1_pt1 | contig 17458 bp, 13 predicted proteins | sample 1964821 | NCBI WGS metagenome assembly UMET01 (sample SAMEA4836027, study PRJEB28245) | human gut metagenome | biome: gut microbiome; material: fecal sample | place: Denmark | collected 2008
GTTTCTTTATATTTTATTTTATCTAGCACAACAAGTTAAATTATATTAGAGGTTTACCATATGAAATAGAGGAATCGGCATTTATGGATGGATGTAATGTTTTTCAAACATACACCAGAATTGTTCTTCCTTTGATAAAACCGATGATTTCTACGCTTTTAATTATGGATTTATTATGGATATGGAATGATTTTATGTTACCATTGTTGATTCTTAATAGATCTCAGGAATTATGGACACTTCCATTGTTCCAATATAATTTTAAAACGGAGTATTCTTTTGATTATACAATGGCATTTACGGCATATTTGATGTCTATGCTGCCAATGTTGATTGTATATTGTCTCGGACAGAAACACATAATTAAAGGGCTGACTGCAGGTTCTGTAAAGGGATAGAAAATGAAGAAAATACTGATTATAGAAGATGAAGTATATGCTAGAAAATCCATGAAGAAACAGATTAAGCTGCTTCTCAGTGACAAAAAAATTGAAATTTTGGAAGCATCAAATGGAATGCAGGGATTAGAGATGGTGAAGGAAAATCATCCAGAACTTGTTTTTACAGATATTCGAATGCCAATTATGGATGGATTGGATTTTTTAAAAGAAGTAAAGAAGAATAATTCTGAAGTAAAAGTAGTTATGATAAGCGCTTATGCAGATTTTGAATATGCGAAAAAGGCGCTCCGCTATGGGGCAGAAGAATATCTGTTAAAACCAATTGATGAGCAGGAATTGAGAGAATGTATTGGAAAATTTGAACAGCTAAAACAGCAGGTGCAGGAACATAAAAATTATGTAAGCGAAGATGGATTGGCTAAATACATTAAAAAGAATATTTTTTCAGATACTTTCGTAAAAGATTTTGTGAATCAAAATATATTTCGTAAAATATTTAATGTTTTTCAGGTAATGATATGTCGATTTGAAAAAAATGATGAACCGGGAGCAGAAACACTTTATAAAATCGTAAGAGAAGCTCATCCGGAAGTATTCACGGGATTTCGAATTATAGAAATTCAAAAAGGCTCGTATGCGATTATTATTCATGTGGATGGTCAAAGTATTTTTTTTCAAAAAAATATGGTTAGAATACTGGAAAAACAAGGGTGGAATATTTCAATTGGGGTAAGCTTGGAGAGTGATTGTGTTGAAATGCTTCATTTGGCATATCAACAGGCTGCCGATGCATTAGAATGTAGGATTTTTTATGAGGACAATCTTTTATATTATCAGGATGTAATGTCAGAACATGATCGTAGTTATCATATTTCAGAAATGCAAACTAGATTTTTAAAAATGGCAATGGAAAAAAAGAATTTTGAAAAGGTAAAAACAGTCTTGCAGGAAATATATGGGGAAATAGTGAAGCAAAAATATATCAGTGCAAAAAGTTTGGAGCTATTTTTGACTCAGATAACTGTGATTTTTCGTCAAACTTCTGATGAAAAGAGTAATTGCCATTTTGAATTAATGGATTATAAGTCTTTAACTGAAATGAAAAGGGATATAGAAGATAAAGCAAAGTTGATATGTACAAAAGAAGAGGAGCATAGTGCTACAGGAGAAAATACAGTGCAGATCATGAAGGAATATGTAAAAACAAATTTTGGAAGCGACATTACAGTAAAAACATTAGCTGAAAAAGTTTTTTTTATGAATCCAGCTTATTTGAGTCATTTATTTAAAGAAAAAGTGGGAGAAAGTTTTTCAACATATTTGTGTAAAGTACGAATGGAAAAAGCGAGAAGTTTTCTGGAAAATAGCCAATACTCTATTACAGAAATAGCAACAATAACGGGTTACAATGATACTTCTCAATTTATAAGAATCTTTAAGAGAGAATTTGGAGTTACACCAAAAAAATACAGAGATGAAATTTTAAAAAATAAAATGTGTAAATGAGAGGAGGAAATCAAAATGATAAATGAGGAAAGGGAGAAGAAATATTTATCACTCCTTCATCAGGAAATAGCCATGGCTTTGGGCTGTACAGAACCTGCGGCAGCAGCTTTAGCAGGTGCATATGCGGCAGATATATTGAAAGAAACTGTAGAAACAGCAACCATTAAAGTTAGTCAGTATATCTTAAAAAATGGTATGAATGTTGGAATTCCGGGGACAGAAATGTCTGGATTGCTTATTGCTTCTGCTTTGGGAATTGTTTCGGCTCAACCGGAAAAAGAATTGATGGTTTTAAGCAAAATATCGAAGGAAGATAAAAACATCGCTTACAAAATGGTAGAAAAGAAAGCAATAAGAATAGAGCTGGCAGATACGAATGAAAAAATTTATATTGAGGCAAGGGTAAGATCAAAAAAACATACGGCATGTGCAATTATAGCAGGTTCTCATAAAAATCTGTGTTTTCTTCAGAGGGATGATGTTGTTTTATATCAGAAAAATGATTCGGATATAGGGAATAAAAGGGTAGAAGACGATGAAGAGTATACAGTTACAATGAAAGAAATATTTGAGTTTACACAAAATATTCAGAGTGAAAAGCTTTATTTTTTGAAGGAAATTCTTAAAATTAATCGAGAGATTGCAGTAGAAGGGATTAACGGAGAATATGGTTTAAAAGTAGGGAAAAGTATCTTATATGGAAATGAAAATCGATTAATCGGATTGGATGTGGCAAATTATGCAGTTGCAATGACGGCTGCAGCGGCGGATGCAAGAATGGCGGGATGTGAAATGCCTGTCTTTAGTGCAGCAGGAAGTGGAAATCAAGGATTAACAGCGACAGTTCCGGTAGTAGCAGTAGGAGAAAAATTACATATAGCAGAGGAAAATATTTTAAAGGCGACCGCATTGAGTATACTGGTAACTATTCATACAAAACATTATCTTGGAAGACTATCTGTATTATGTGGATGTTCAATTTCAGCAGCGATTGGTGTTGTATGCGGAGTAGTACGTATGTTAGGGGGAAGTTACGAGAAAATGTGCAAAGCTATTTCAACGATGGTTGCAGATATTTCAGGTGTGGTTTGTGATGGAGCAAAAGCAGGATGCGCATTAAAAGTAGCGACTGCAGTGGATTCTGCGATGCGAGCTGCAAATATGGCTATGTGTGGTATTGGAGCTGACAGTAAGGATGGAATTGTTTGTCAGGATGTAGAAAAAACATTGAAAAATTTGGGAACATTAGGGGATTGTGGAATGAGGGCGGCTAATCCTGTAATCTTAGAAATGATGCTGCAAAAACAAAAGGAGCAGTGAAAATAGATATGAAGATTGAATTTCAAAAAGAAGATGCTTTGATATGGGTGAAAGCACATGAGAAAGAAATGGTTGAAGACATTTCTGCGTTAGTTCGAGTTCCAAGTGTTGCTCAGAATGGAACGGAAAAAGAACCTTATGGATTCGAATGTAAAAGAGTATTGACAGAAATGGAGAACATAGGGAAAAGGTACGGGTTTTTAACGAAAAATCATGGAAGTCGTTGTTTGAGTTTAGAATATGGAAAATCAACTACAGAGATTGGTATATGGGGACATTTAGATGTGGTGCCAGCGGGAGATGATTGGTTGTATCCTCCTTTTGAATGTAGTCGAGAAGGAGATTACCTTATTGGCAGAGGTGTTCAAGATAACAAAGGTCCTGTAATTGCAATGCTATATGCAATGCGCTATTTAAAAGAAAAAAATTTTGAACCATCTATAAAATTCAAACAAATATTAGGATGTCAGGAAGAAACGAATATGGAAGATATAGATTATTACCTTTCTCATGAAAGAACTCCTGCATATTCGTTCGTGACAGATTGTGGTTTTCCGGTGTGTTGTGGAGAAAAAGGAATTTATAGATTAAAGATTTCTTCTGGAAATATTAGTGATAGGGTCAATGATTTTCAGGGTGGAACAGCTGCAAATGCAGTTCCAGAAACAGCTAAAATAGTAGTGAATGGAGAAGAAATAAGTGAGAAAGGTATTTCTGGTCATAGTGCATTTCCTGTTGGGACGGAAAATGCGATTGGAAAATTATGCAAAAAGATTTTGCAAAAAAAAGATATTCCAGAAAAATCCATATGGGAATTTTTAATGAGACTTTCCGGAAAGGGTTATGGTGAACAGATAGGCATAAATTACAGAGATGATATATCTGGAGAGCTTACTTGCAATTTGGGACTAGTGAGATTGAAAAATCACAGGTTGGAAGCGGAAATAGATATTCGTTATCCTGTCACTGAAAAAGTAGAAAATATTAGAAAAAAATTAGAAGAGAAAATGAAACCAGTTGGATTTTCGATCGTGAAGGAAAAAGACAGTTCTCCGAGTTACATATCACCAGAACACTTTTTTGTTACAATACTTATGGAAAGTTACAGAGAGGTGACGCAAGATCATAGTTCTTCTGCGTATGTAATGGGTGGGGGGACATATGCCAGAAAAATCCCTCGTGCGGTAGGGTTTGGTCCGGGCTTATCTACAAATGAATCAGCTTTGAAGCTTCCAATGGGACATGGGAATTGTCATAGTGCAGATGAAAGTCAATCAATGAAAAATTTGCAGGAAGCCTTTTTGATTTATGTACATGCGTTGCTAAATATAAATGAATATTTTAAAAGAAAAGGAGACAATAACGTATGAAGACACAAAAATTAGGAAAAACAGGTTTAGAAGTACCCGTAATTGGTTTGGGATGTATGCGCATTCCTGCTTTGGCTGATGTGAAAGAAGTTGAAAGTTTAATTCATACAGCATTAGAGCAAGATGTGAATTTTTTTGACCATGCAGATATTTATGGGGGAGGTGAAGCAGAAGAATTATTTGGAAAGGCGATGGATCACTCTTTGCGTGAAAAAATGATTATTCAGTCTAAATGTGCGATTCGCCCGGGTGTGGCATATGATTTTTCAAAGGAATATATTTTAAAATCAGTGGATGGAATACTTAAAAGATTAAATACAGCGTATTTAGATATGTTATTGCTTCACAGACCAGATACATTGATGGAACCGGAAGAGGTTGCAGAAGCTTTTGAGGAGTTAGAAGCTTCTGGAAAAGTACGTTATTTTGGGGTAAGCAATCAAAATTCTATGCAGATAGAGTTGTTAAATAAGTATTGCGGAAACAAAATTATGGTAAACCAGTTACAATTCAGCATTGCTCATTGTGATATTATCGATTCGGGATTTAATGTAAATGTTCATAATGATGCAGGAACAAATAGAGATGGATCGGTTTTAGAATATTGCCGTTTAAAAGATATTACAATTCAGGCATGGTCTCCATTTCAATATGGAATGTTTGAAGGTGTATTTTTAAATAATGACAAGTTTCCTAAATTGAACAAGAAAATTGATGAATTGGCAGATAAATATAACGTTTCAAATAATGCAATCGCAATCGCATGGATTTTGAGGCATCCTGCAAGAATTCAGGCGATTGTAGGAACAACAAATAAAGAGCGTTTGACGCAAATTTGTAAGGCAACAGACATAACAATTACAAAAGAAGAATGGTATGATCTATATATGGCAGCAGGCAAAGAGTTGCCGTGATAATTTAGGATTCTGGGAAATAGTAAAAATGATACCCCATTTTCTTTGAAGAACGTAGCGTTTTTGCAAGAATCTGGGGTATCAAATTGTATTTTCATCTGTGCTTTTCCCTTTTTTTCCGTTTCTGCTTTTTCCGTAACAGGATGATTTCCATAATAACTACCACAATCAGAAGGAGAACAAGCAGATAAATGTAAATCGGAATCTTTTTGAACAGACTGGTTGCTTTTTCCATATTCGGAAGATTTATTTTTTCAGTAATATCAGATTCTGAAGCGTTTGCTTTCGCTGAATGTTCTGATACAGGAGTCAAAAGTTTTCGAATAGCTGTATCAGGTATGGATTCTTGTCCAATCTGGTACTGATTATACAGATAAGTTCTGGTGATGGCTCCGTCCGCGAGGGCAGGAACGGTCTGTATCTGTTCTGCTGTTGCTCCGGCAGGTATAGTAGCGGAGCAGCTTAGCCGAAGGTTATCTACAGTACACGGTTCTCCAAAGTAAATGGAGGGATATAAAAACTTTGTATCGGCACAGGAACTGCGGGAGTGGATCGTGATATTCTGGAAGTTTTGGAATCCGTAATCCAGCAGCGCTGCGGTATCCACATAAACCTGAGGACCATTGGTACGCAGAGAAACACATACAAGTTTTCGTCCGTCTCTTTCGGCATAAGTAACAAGGGTGTTCAGGGCAGCCTGTGTGAAGCCGGTTTTTCCTCCGGTACAGCCTTCATAAAAATAATCCCTCTCAGGAAACATTTTGTGGTGGTTGCTAAGCCAACGCAGTTCTCCGCAGACATTTGTGGTGGGAATACAGTAGGTATTGGTTTGACAAACTTTGCGGAAGGTGGGATTGGCATAAGCAGCCTGAGCGATCAGCGCCATATCATGGGCGGTTGTATAATGATTTTCATCAGGCAGTCCGTTGGGATTGGTAAAATGGGTATTGGTACATCCTAGTTCTGCCGCCTTTTGATTCATCAGTTCCACAAAGGCATCTACGCTGCCGCTGATATGTTCTGCTACAGCCAGACAGACTTCATTGGCAGATTCCAGCATCATCCCATACAGACATTCTTCCATGGAGAGGATTTCTCCTACACGGATTCCGATATGTGAGCTGTCCCGTTCGATTCCGAAGATTGCGTTTTCAGAGAAAGTCACCCGTTCATCGAGACGGGAGTTTTCGATGGCAACCAGAGTAGTCAAAATCTTCGTGATGCTGGCGGGGTATTTTGTTGCGCCCATGTTTTTCTCATAAAGGATAGCGCCGCTGTCCAGATCCATTACCACCGCAGATTCTGCCCATACGGCAGGTCCCTGTGGCCATCCCTCGATTTCATTGGTCTGAATGGGTTCAAAGTAAGCGTCCGGTTCCGGGCGCTCTTCTTCCGGCGAGGAGGTTTCCTCTTTTGGAGTTTCTTCTGGTGCAGCGGTTTCTTCTGAGACGGGACTTTCCTGTCCGGAGGGAGGTGATTCTGTCTCTGTCGCAGAAACTATACTGGCGCTGAAAATACACAGAACCAAAAGAAAAGGGAGGCATTTTAGCAGCCTGGAAAATAATTTTGCATACATAATGTAATCTCCTTGAAAATTCGCATTTCATGTGCATTATACCATATTGCGACATAAACTGACAATTAGAGATATACATTGACAGCGCTTTTTCACAGTGTTATACTGAAACAGTAAAAACAGGGGAGCTTGTAATGGCAGGCTGAGAGGAAGTCATCAACTTCGACCCTTTACCTGATACGGATAATGCCGTCGTAGGAAGTCATAGTTGTTGATTTTTTTCGAATTTTCGGAGATACCGTACAGGGTATCTCTTTTTTTGTGGGCTGCTCTGTATGAGCTGTTATATCTCCCTGAAATGAGAAAAGGAGAGGTTGGAAATGAAAGAAAATCAAACAAAGAAATTGTGTATTGCAGGTATTTTATGTGCAGTGGCAGTGGTGGGAAGTATGTTTTCCATTCCTGTATTCGGCAGTAAATGTGCACCGGTGCAGCATATGGTAAATATTCTGTGTGCCATTCTTCTGGGTCCCTGGTATGGTGTGGCAGTGGCTTTTGGAGCCAGTCTGATTCGTAATTTGACGGGACTGGGAAGTATTCTGGCGTTTCCGGGAAGTATGTTCGGCGCATTGCTGTGCGGAATCGCTTACTGGAAAACAAAGAATATTCCGCTCACATTATTTGCCGAGGTCTTTGGAACAGGAATTATAGGAGGGCTGTGCGCTTATCCAGTAGCTATTTTCCTGATGGGGGTATCTGCTGGAGAAGTAGCTTTTTATGCTTATGTCATTCCATTTCTGGTATCTACAGCGGGAGGAGCATTGTTGTCTGCTGTTTTGATCGGGGCGCTGAAAAAAACGGGAGCGTTAAAACGTTTTAGTGAAATGTAGGAGGAATCCTTGATGTTAAAGGAAATGCTGGAACAGGTGAGAAGACGGGAGCCGCTGATACATAGCATTATGAACCGGGTGGCGATTAACGACTGCGCTAATCTTCTCCTGGCGTGCGGCGCTTCGCCGATCATGGCCGAGGACGAGGCAGAGGTGGAGGAAATCACCACTTTGAGTGATGGGCTGACGATCAATATGGGGATGCTCAGCCAGCGTCTGATCCCTTCCATGAAGAAGGCGGGCAGACAATCAGCCTATCTGGGTCATATTACAGTGTTGGATCCGGTGGGCGCGGGAGCTTCTGCTTTTCGCCGCCAGACAGCAGGAGAGCTCTTGCAGGATATTTCATTTTCTGCTATTCGAGGAAATGTTTCGGAGATCAGAGCTTTGTATTACGGTGAGGAAAGTACAAGAGGGGTGGACGCTGGATGTGAAGAGACCACAGAAGAGAAAAGACAGCAGACGATCCGAATGGCAAGAGCATTTTCCAGACAGACGAAGGCGGTGGTGATTCTGACAGGCGCTGTTGATATTGTCACAGATCAGGACAGAACGTATCAGGTTTTCAACGGACATCCCATGATGAGTAAGGTTACGGGAACAGGGTGTCAGCTTTCTGCCCTGACGACGGCGTATATGGCGGCAAATAAAGAAAATCCGCTGGAAGCGGCGCTTGCGGCTGTCTGCGCTATGGGGGTTGCAGGAGAAATGGCGTATGCCCGTATGGGAAAGGAAGACGGAAATGGAGCATACAGAACCTATCTGATGGATGCTGTTTACCGATTGGACGGTCAGGAGTTGGAGCGGCGTGCCAGATATCAGTTACAGGAAGGAATAGAGAAAACAGAATGAAGATCAAACCGGAAATATTGAGAGTATATGCAGTCACCGATCGGAGCTGGACGGGAAAATACACTCTGCTGGAACAGGTGGAGCAGGCGTTAAAAGGCGGGGCAACCTGTATTCAGTTTCGAGATAAGACATTGGATGATAAGGCATTTCTGGAAGAGGCAAAAAAGATGAAGGCTCTGTGCCAGCAGTATCAGGTACCTCTGATCATTAACGATCATGTGGAGATTGCCGTTTTGTGCGGCGCAGATGGCGTTCATGTGGGACAAAAGGATATGAAAGCTTCAGCGGTGAGGGAAATCGTTGGCGAAGATATGATTATCGGTGTTTCGGCGCGTACGGTGGAGCAGGCAGTAGAAGCAGAGCAGGCGGGAGCAGATTATCTTGGCTCAGGAGCGGTATTTGGAACTACAACAAAAACAGAGGCTAAGAAGCTTTCGCTGGAAACATTGAAGGATATTTGTCAGGCAGTACAGATTCCGGTGGTTGCCATCGGAGGAGTACAGAAGGAAAATATTCCAAAGCTTGCGGGAACAGGAGTAGAAGGGACGGCTTTGGTATCAGCCGTTTTTTCTGCGCAGGATATAGAAGAAGAATGCAGACAACTGCGCTGCATTACAGAAGAGATGTTACAAAGATATTAGGTTTTACAGCGGCAGACCGGGGGCACCACTCTCTGTCGCTTAAAAAGATGTTGGGGTCGATGCCTGACGAATTGTTTCGTGCTCCGCACTTCCACAATTCTGCCCCAAATTCGAATATCGCGGGGTATGCACCCCGCTTTTATTCTCATTTTGGGGCGGGTCATAAAGGCATAAAACCACTTATGTGCAAGCACAACGTGGTTTATGACCTTTTGACCCTGACATCTTAATAAAAATAATGCCAAAGGAGATAGGATATGAAAACAGCATTATCAATCGCTGGAAGTGATTCCAGCGGAGGCGCCGGTATTCAGGCAGATTTGAAAACAATGACCATGAATGGGGTTTTTGGGATGAGCGCGATTACTGCGCTGACGGCCCAAAACACTACCGGCGTAAGGGGAATTATGGAGGTAACTCCAGATTTTTTAGAACAGCAGCTTGCAGCAGTTTTTGAGGATATTTTTCCGGATGCTGTAAAGATCGGGATGGTTTCCAGTGGAGAATTGATCCGGGTGATCGCCCATTGTCTGAAAAAATATCAGGCAAAGAATGTGGTGGCAGATCCGGTGATGGTGGCCACCAGCGGCTCCAGGCTGATCCGGTCGGAGGCAGTGGAAACCATGCAGAGGGAATTATTTCCATTATGTTCTTTAATAACACCGAATATCCCGGAGACAGAAGTTCTTACGGGAAGGGAGATTGGCAGTGAGAAAGATATGCTCGAGGCCGCAAAGATGTTGGGAGAAACGTACGGATGTGCAGTATTGGTAAAAGGAGGACACAGTTTGAATGATGCCAATGATCTTTTGTATGCAGAGGGGGATTGTCATTGGTTTCATGGGAGACGGATCGAGAATCCGAATACTCACGGGACAGGCTGTACATTATCCAGTGCGATCGCTGCCAATCTGGCAAAGGGATTTTCTATGGAAGCTTCGGTGGAGAGAGCAAAAGAGTATATTTCAGAAGCTCTTGCTGCGATGCTGGATTTGGGAAAGGGTAACGGACCGATGAATCATGGGTTTTATTTGAAAGGAAAATTTGTCGAGGAGGAAAGAAAATGATGTATCATACACAGATGGAAGCAGCAAGACAGGGAATCATAACGGAAGAAATGAAGATTGTGGCGCAGAAAGAGTATCGGAGTGAGGAAGAGATCAGAGATTTGGTGGCAAAAGGACAGGTGGCAATCTGTGCCAATAAAAATCATAAATGTCTCGATCCTAACGGTGTGGGTTCTATGCTGCGCACCAAGATCAATGTAAATCTGGGAGTTTCCAGAGATTGTAAGGATTATGATGTGGAAATGAAAAAGGTGATGGCGGCAGTGGATATGGGAGCAGAGGCGATCATGGATCTTTCTTCCCATGGAGATACGCAGCATTTTAGAAGAAAACTGACCAGTGAATGTCCCGCTATGATTGGTACCGTTCCTGTTTATGACAGTGTGATCCATTATCAGAGAGATCTTGCTACATTGACGGCGAAGGATTTTCTTGATGTGATCCGGCTCCATGCAGAAGATGGAGTAGATTTTGTGACACTTCACTGTGGAATCACAAGAAAAACCATTGAACAGATCAAACAGCATAAGAGAAAGATGAATATTGTTTCCCGGGGAGGTTCTCTGGTGTTTGCATGGATGTGTATGACGGGAGAGGAAAATCCTTTTTATGAGTATTACGATGAGATTTTGGAGATATGCAGGGAATATGATGTAACGATTTCTTTAGGAGATGCCTGTCGTCCGGGCTGTCTGGCAGACGCCAGTGATGTGTGTCAAATCGAGGAGCTGGTTCGTCTGGGAGAACTGACAAAACGCGCCTGGGAAAAAGATGTACAGGTGATGGTGGAAGGACCGGGACATATGCCTCTGGATCAGATTGCGGCAAATATGAAATTGCAGCAGACGATCTGTATGGGCGCGCCATTTTATGTGTTGGGACCGATCGTCACCGATATTGCTCCTGGGTACGATCATATTACCGCAGCTATCGGAGGCGCAGTGGCAGCCTCAGCGGGAGCAGCATTTCTCTGTTACGTGACGCCGGCGGAACATCTGGCGCTTCCCAATGTGGAAGATGTGAAACAGGGAATCATCGCTTCTAAGATTGCGGCACATGCGGCGGATATTGCAAAAAAGGTTCCTCATGCGAGAGAATTGGATGATAAAATGGCGGACGCCAGAAGAACCTTTGACTGGGAAAAACAGTGGGAATGCTCGATAGACCCGGAAACAGCAAAGAAAATCCGGGAGGACAGAAAACCGGAAACAGAGGACAGTTGTTCCATGTGCGGAAAATTCTGTGCAGTGAGAAGTATGAATAAGGCGCTGAGCGGAGAATATATAGATATTTTATAACTTTCTCCGTAATCCCTTGACAAGTACCATCTGGTTTCATTATACTATAGACTAATAAAGACAATGACGGAGACAGTAATCTGGTTTTTGAAGGTTCAGCGAGCCGGGGAGGGTGAGAGCCCGGTACAAGTAGAGACAGATGAAGATCACTCCTGAGTTGCTACCTGAAGAGTTTCCGGAACCTGACAGCAGAGGATGCGATATTCGGAGATTTAGTAGGGGATGCCGGATTTCCTCCGTTAAAAGGAACGTGTATCGGTGTAAAAGCCCGTACGCTGTAAGAGGTGGTATAACGACGGTATTTTAACCCTCGTCCTGTTACGGGACGGGGGTTTTTGTAATCCAGAGTCAAAAGGATTTTGTATTATTATAATCAAGGAGGTTCTGCCATGTATCAGAAAGTATCAACAAATCTGAATTTCGTGGAGAGAGAAAAAAACACAGAAAAGTTCTGGAAAGAGCATCAGATCTTTGAAAAAAGTATGGAACAGCGGAAGCAGGGCGAGACATACACTTTTTATGACGGTCCGCCGACAGCAAATGGAAAACCGCATATCGGTCATGTACTGACCCGTGTAATCAAGGATATGATTCCCCGTTACCGCACCATGAAGGGGTATATGGTTCCCAGAAAAGCAGGATGGGATACCCACGGACTTCCCGTAGAGCTGGAAGTGGAGAAACTTCTGGGGCTGGACGGTAAGGAACAGATCGAAGAATACGGTTTGATCCCATTTATCGACAAATGTAAGGAAAGTGTTTGGAAATACAAAGGAATGTGGGAGGATTTTTCTTCTACTGTTGGTTTCTGGGCGGATATGGATCATCCGTATGTAACGTACCATGATGATTATATCGAATCTGAGTGGTGGGCGCTGAAACAGATCTGGGATAAAGGTCTTTTGTACAAAGGCTTTAAGATCGTGCCGTACTGCCCTCGCTGCGGAACTCCGCTGTCTGCGCAGGAAGTGGCTCAGGGGTATAAGGATGTAAAAGAACGTTCCGCTATTGCTCGCTTTAAAGTGGTAGGCGAGGATGCGTACATTTTGGCATGGACAACGACTCCGTGGACACTGCCTTCCAACGTGGCTCTCTGTGTAAATCCAGAAGAAGCTTATGCGAAGGTAAAGGCCGCTGACGGATACACTTATTATATGGCGGAAGCTCTTCTGGACACTGTTTTAGGTTCTCTGGAAAGAGAAGAGGGAACGCCGGCTTACGAAGTACTGGAGACTTATACAGGAAAAGATCTGGAATATAAAGAATATGAGCCGCTGTATAATTTCAAACAATTAAATAAAAAGGCTTATTATGTAGTATGTGATACGTATGTAACACTGACCGATGGTACCGGTGTGGTTCACATTGCGCCGGCATTCGGTGAAGATGACAGCAAGGTAGGCCGCAAATATGATCTGCCATTCCTGCAGCTGGTGGATGAAAAAGGTGAGATGACAGCAGAAACTCCATGGGCAGGAACTTTCTGTAAGAAAGCAGACCCGGAAGTGCTGAAAGATCTGGATTCCAGAAAATTACTGTTTTCTGCGCCGAAGTTCGAGCACAGTTATCCGCATTGCTGGAGATGTGACACTCCTCTGATTTATTACGCAAGAGAATCCTGGTTCATCAAGATGACAGAGGTAAAGGATGATCTGATCCGCAACAACAATACCATCAACTGGATCCCGGAAAGTATCGGTAAAGGTCGTTTTGGAGATTGGCTGGAGAACGTACAGGACTGGGGGATTTCCAGAAACCGTTATTGGGGAACACCATTGAATATCTGGGAATGCGAATGTGGTCATATGCACTCTGTCGGAAGCCGTCAGGAATTATTTGAGATGAGCGAAGATGAGAGAGCGAAGACCGTAGAGCTCCATCGTCCTTATATTGATGAGATCACCATCAAGTGTCCAGTGTGTGGAAAACCGATGCATCGTGTACCGGAGGTTATTGACTGTTGGTTTGATTCTGGAGCTATGCCTTTTGCTCAGCATCATTATCCATTTGAAAACAAAGAATTGTTTGAGCAGCAGTTCCCGGCACAGTTTATTTCTGAGGCAGTAGATCAGACCCGCGGATGGTTCTATTCTTTGCTGGCAGAGTCCACGCTTCTGTTTAACAAGGCTCCTTATGAGAATGTTATCGTTCTGGGTCATGTGCAGGATGAGAATGGACAGAAAATGAGCAAATCCAAGGGAAATGCGGTAGATCCTTTCGATGCTCTGGAAACTTATGGAGCAGATGCGATCCGTTGGTATTTCTATATCAACAGTGCGCCATGGCTGCCGAACCGTTTCCACGGGAAGGCTGTACAGGAAGGCCAGAGAAAGTTCATGAGCACCCTGTGGAATACTTACGCTTTCTTTGTACTGTATGCGAATATTGATGAATTTGACGCTACAAAATATACATTGGAGTATGAGAAATTGTCCGTTATGGATAAATGGCTTCTGTCCAAGCTGAATTCTGTGACTCAGTCTGTGGACGATCATCTGGGGAACTATCGGATTCCAGAAGCTGCAAGAGCTTTGCAGGAGTTCGTGGATGATATGAGTAACTGGTATGTAAGAAGAAGCCGTGAACGTTTCTGGGCAAAAGGTATGGAGCAGGATAAGATCAATGCCTATATGACACTGTATACCGCTCTTGTGACTATTTCCAAAGTAGCGGCGCCGATGATCCCGTTCATGACGGAAGATATCTACAGAAATCTGGTTTGCAGCATTGATAAAGATGCTCCGGAAAGCGTACATCTGTGTGACTTCCCAGCGGCAAAACAGGAATGGATCGACAAAGAGCTGGAAGAAAATATGGATCATCTGCTGGATATCGTAGTTATGGGACGTGCCTGCAGAAATAATGCCAATATCAAGAACCGTCAGCCGATTGCAAAGATGTTTGTGAAGGCATCTTATGAGCTTTCCGACTTCTACACCACCATCATTGGGGAAGAGCTGAATGTGAAGAAGGTAGAATTTACAGATAATATTGAGAATTTCATTTCCTATAACTTCAAGCCGCAGCTTAAGACAGTGGGACCAAAATATGGAAAACTGCTGAATGGCATCCGCCAGGCTTTGACAGAACTGGATGGAAATCAGGCAATGAGCCAGCTGCGGGCAGAAGGGGAATTAAAACTTGACATTAATGGTAATGAAGTTGTATTATCAGAAAGTGACCTGCTGATCGAAACTGCACAGATGGAGGGCTATGTGACCGAATCTGACAATGAGATCGCAGTTGTATTGGATACAAATCTTACGCCGGAACTGATCGAGGAAGGTTTCGTAAGAGAGATCATCAGCAAGATTCAGACGATGAGAAAAGAAGCCGGATTTGAGGTTATGGATAAGATTCATGTGTGTGTGAAGGACAACCAGGTTATTGAAGACGTAATGAAAACACATGCCGAAGAGATTCAATCAGAAGTATTGGCAGAAGATATTCTGTTCGGTACTGTGCAGGGGTATGAAAAGTCCTGGAATATCAATTCCCAGGAAGTAACTCTTGCAGTAGAAAAAATAAATCAATAAACAGAAGAGAGGGGATGGAGCGTGAAAGCCCTGTTCCCTCTTTTTTGCGGGATTGAATAGGAGGTAACGATGTTAGACAGTCATTTCAAAAAAGAAGAGTTCAAAAACAGTGTAAAAGAAAATGTAAAGATGCTTTACCGCAAAACGATCGATGAGGCTACGCAGGAACAGGTATTTCAGGCGGTATCTCTGGCGGTAAAAGACGTAGTGATCGATAATTGGTTATTAACACAGAAACAGTACGAGAAGGATGATCCGAAGATTGTATACTATCTGTCCATGGAATTTTTGATGGGACGAGCTCTGGGAAATAATCTGATCAACCTGACAGCGTATAAAGAAGTAAAAGAAGCTCTGGAAGAGCTGGGATTTGATCTGAATGTGATCGAGGATCAGGAGCCGGACCCGGCGCTGGGAAACGGTGGTCTGGGAAGACTGGCAGCATGTTTTCTTGATTCTCTGGCAACATTGGGATATTGCGCATATGGCTGCGGTATCCGTTACCACTATGGTCTGTTTAAACAGAAGATTGAAAATGGTTATCAGGTAGAAGTGCCGGATAACTGGCTGAAGAATGGATATCCTTTTGAGCTGCGCCGCCCGGAATACGCAAAAGAAGTAAAATTCGGCGGTTATGTGCGGGTGGTTTACGATCCTGCGACAGGAAGAAATCATTTTGTACAGGAAGGATATCAGTCTGTTATGGCGATTCCTTACGATATGCCTATTGTTGGATATAACAACAAGATTGTCAATACTCTGAGAATCTGGGATGCAGAAGCGATCACAGATTTCCGTTTGGACCTGTTTGATAAGGGAGAATATCACAAAGCGGTAGAGCAGGAAAATCTGGCAAAAAATATCGTAGAGGTTCTCTACCCTTGCGACGATCATTATGCAGGAAAAGAACTTCGTCTGAAACAGCAGTATTTCTTTGTATCTGCAAGTATTCAGGCAGCAATTGAAAAATTCAAGAAAAAACACAGCGATCTTCATGATCTGCCGAAGAAAGTGGTATTCCAGTTAAATGATACCCATCCGACTCTGACAGTGGCAGAATTGATGCGTATTCTTCTGGATGAAGAAGGTATGACTTGGGAAGAGGCATGGGAGATCACAACCCATACCTGCGCATACACCAACCATACCATCATGGCAGAAGCTCTGGAAAAATGGCCGATCGAGCTGTTCTCCAAGCTGCTTCCCCGTGTATACCAGATCGTGGAAGAGATCAACCGCCGATTTGTTCTGGAGATTCAGGCTAAATATCCTGGAGATCAGGAAAAAATCAGAAAAATGGCGATTATTTATGATGGTCAGGTTAAGATGGCGCATTTGGCTATCGCAGGCGGCTTCTCTGTAAATGGTGTGGCTAAGCTTCATACCGAAATCCTGAAAAAACAGGAATTGAAAGATTTCTACGAGATGTATCCGGAGAAATTTAATAATAAGACAAACGGTATCACTCAGAGACGTTTCCTCCTTCATGGAAACCAGCTGCTGGCAGACTGGATCACCGATCATATCGGAGACGGCTGGGTAACAAATCTGTCAGAATTGTCCAAACTGAAAGTATATGCAGACGATAAGAAAGCGCTGCAGGAATTTATGAATATCAAGTACCAGAATAAAGTACGTCTGGCAAAATATATTCAGGAGCACAATGGTATCGAGGTAAATCCTCATTCTATCTTTGATGTGCAGGTAAAGAGACTGCATGAGTATAAGCGTCAGCTGATGAATATTCTTCATGTGATGTATCTGTATAACCAGATCAAAGAACACCCGGAGATGGATTTCTACCCAAGAACCTTTATCTTTGGCGCTAAAGCGGCAGCAGGATACCGTCGTGCAAAACAGACGATCAAGCTGATCAATTCTGTGGCTGATGTGATCAACAACGACGCATCCATCAATGGAAAGCTGAAAGTAGTATTTATCGAAAACTATCGGGTATCCAATGCAGAGATGATCTTTGCGGCGGCAGACGTATCCGAGCAGATTTCTACTGCAAGTAAAGAGGCTTCCGGTACTGGAAATATGAAGTTTATGCTGAACGGAGCGCCTACGCTGGGAACCATGGACGGAGCAAACGTGGAGATCGTAGAAGAAGTGGGAGAAGAAAATGCCTTTATCTTCGGTCTGTC
>UMET01020439.1_pt1 | contig 17060 bp, 10 predicted proteins | sample 1964821 | NCBI WGS metagenome assembly UMET01 (sample SAMEA4836027, study PRJEB28245) | human gut metagenome | biome: gut microbiome; material: fecal sample | place: Denmark | collected 2008
CTTCTCCATGGCCTGATACAGGCTTTCCTCCAAATCCTGAACCTTTCTTCCGGCTTCCTTAAGCTTCTCATCCTCTGCCTCTAAGGCGTCCTCATACTCTCTCCGCAAATCCTCCTGGTTTTCTCTTTCCCCGTAATCCACATCCTCATAATCTTCCTCAGCCGCATACATCTTTGCCCTGGCTTCCTCCACCTTCAGGTCCTCTTCCTCCTGTATATCCTCCAAATCCTCTCCTGCTCTCTCAAGCTCCAGCTCAGCCCGTTCCAGCTCTTCATCGGAAGCCCCCTGCTCCTCCAGACGATCCAGTTTTTTCTGTTTATCCTCCACCTCCCGCTCCGCCTTTCTCACCGCAGAATCCCTGGATTTTTGTGCCGACTCATATGATCTTCTGGCACTTTTCATGGCCTTGCGGTTATCCTCCTTCACCTGTTCCCTGGTTCTGTTCTTTTTCTGCACATAATCGTGTTCCAGCTCAATGGATGCCTTCTCATGTTCCTCCTTGGCCTCCGTCAAATCCTGGTTTCCCAGCTCCAGGGCTCTCTGGGCAGCGGCCAGCTGCTGCAGAGCCAGTGTCTCTTCTGTCACCTGCGGGACCGGGGCAAGGGACATCTGCTCCTGTTTCAGCGCCAGCTCTGCCTTTTTGTACTCCAGGCTCAGGGCATCCCGTTCCTCCTCAAGTCCTTCCATCTGAAGGGTCAGGACCGTGTCTCCTGCCTTAACAGACTGTCCGGGACTGGCTGCGATTTCTTCCACCTGCATGTTCTCCGGCAGTGATATGTATACCGTTTTTCCGGCTGTAAGCTCTCCCTCTCCCTGTATTGTGTAGAGAACCACATCCTGCTTTCCGTACCCTGTCTTCACCCGTATGACGGTAAAGGAGTCCAGGGCCCTGGACAGAAAGGTCAGGGCTGCCATAAAGGCCAGGAATACGGCCGCTGCTTTTTTCACGTTCATTGACTCTCACTCCTTGATTCCTGATGCGGCAATTCCCTGCTCCAGCGTGTCCTGGCCCATAATGAACAAAAGGACAGGAAGCACCATCATAATAATCGAGGCAGACCAGGCGGCACCTGCTTTATCAGCCGTAATCTCCGGCAGATAAAGGGACAGCGGCCAGAGTCTCTGCTCCTTTAAAAATGTCATGGGCTGTTCAATGGCATTCCAGTATTCCAGGAATCCCAGCACCAGAATGGAAATGATTCCCGGCCGTCCCACCGGTATACCCACCTTTAAAAATATGGAAAAGTCACCGGCTCCGTCCAGCCTGGCCGCTTCTATGAGAGGCGTTGGGATGGATGCAAAGAATTTTGTCATAATAAAGACCGGAAATGCAGAAAAAACTCCCGGCAGAATGACCGCCAGATGGGTATTTAAAAGATGGAAAACCTTAAGAACCAGATAATTGGGAACCATGGTCACCTGAAAGGGCTGCATCATGAGAATGATGTAGAAAAGAAACAATGCCCTCTTACCGGGAAAACACAAGTGGGCAAAGGCCCAGGCTGCGGGAAGCGCTATAAGCAGCTGCCCTGCCAACACCAGTCCTGTCTGCAGGCAGGAATTCCAGAACATCACATAAAACCCCGGAGAATCCAGAAGCAGCTCCACAAAGGGGCTTAGGGTTGGATAGGTGGGAATAAAGGCTGCCTTTATAGGAGCGTTTCCCATGCCAAAGACAGCGCCGAAACGTTCCAGCATTTCCCCTTCAGACATCAGAGCACTGCCCGCCATAAGCAGAAGGGGAAGCCATATAAAAAGGCACAGCAAAATGAGGACCCCATGTATCAAAATACGTTTTACCATCTCTTTTTCCTCTTCCGGCTCCACAGCAGTGCCGGAATCAAAATGGATGTCTCCACCATCACGGACGCCGCGCTCATCTTCTGAATATCCAGAGATACGAACCAATGGTTAAACAGGTGCTGGAGCATGTAGATACTCTCATGGGGATAATCCCCTGATATCAGGTATGCCTCTCTGAACACCTTAAAGGAATTGATAACAGACAGCACCAGCACCAGAAAGGCCGTACTCCCAAGCCCCGGCAGAGCCACATAAAAAAAGCTCTGCCAGGAACCGGCGCCGTCCACCTTTGCCGCCTCAAAAAGCTCTTTTGGTATTCCGTCCAGCCCGGCCAGCCAGAGCATCATATCATAGCCTGTGTTTTTCCATATATAGGTCAGTACCAGGATATAAAAGGCGCTTCCCTGGTTCAGCCAGTCCTGTCCCCTCCCGCCTGCCCATACCACCAGCTGGTCCAGAAGCCCCTGGGGATAAAGAAGCAGCTTCCACAGCAGCACAACAGAGGCCACCGGTATGGCCATTGGCAGCATGATCGTTGTCTTGTACAGGCTCCGGCTGTCCGCAGCCCCCGTCACCAGAATGGCAGTCCACAGTGAAAAGGCCATCAGCGCAGGAATGCACACCAGAACAAAATGCAGGGTATTCTTCACAGCCAGCCGGAATGCCTGGCTGTGAAAGACCTGTATGAAATTCTCCATACCCACAAACTGCCCGCCCACTGCCTGGAAAAAGGAACGGACCACCACATTTACAAAGGGTATGAGCACAAATATGGCTGTCCCCCCAAGACTTGGAGCCAGGAACAGCCATGGCCTCATATGCCGCAGACTGATGCCGGACCGGTTCCCTGAATATTCTTTTATGGCTTTTCTACTCCGAAAAATACAGCATTGCCTTGTTCTGCGCATTCTGAGCCGCCTGTTCCAGGGACAGTCTCCCCTCAAAATATCCCTTTGTCTCATTGATGATAATATCCGTCAAAACCCGGTCCATCCGAATGGGGTGATCCGCCTTTGCCGCCACATCAAATACCATCCGGCGTTCTTCCTTTGTAGGCCAGCTGCCGTTCAGCTCGTAACCGTCATCTCCGCTGACTGCAACGGATGTGTCCTTATTATCTTCCCGATCCACCCAGTCCCGGACTGCCAGGGTATTGACCGGAAGGCCGTCTGAAAGGTCCTTTGACTGGACGTCGCGTCCCAGCACAAAGAGAATGAATTCTCTTGCCATCTCCTTATTTTGGCAGGCCTGGTTGATTCCCATGGTGCCTGAGGGCAGGTAGGAGGCGTTTACATTTTCCATGGTAAATCCGTGTTTTCTCTGTACTGCCAGAGGCAGCAGGATATTGTACATGCCATCTATCTTGTCGATTGCAACGGCACTCATCCCCTGGTCCACACGGCTATATTCGCTGCCCAAAAGTCCGTCCAATCCCGGCATCAGGTTATAGACATTGCCCCGTCCCCCATCCTCGGATTTATCAAAGGCAGACTTGGCGCCATTTGCCTCTCCCAGGACCTTCACGGTCTCCAGCAGCTCCTTAATTTTATCCGGATACGGCTTTCCTGTCCGCATATCCACGACTTCATCGTACCGCAGCATCAGAATCTGACGCAGCAGACTCTCATAATTAGTCTTGGGCCGCAGGGGCAGATGGGACGGATCCTCCTGGTAGGCCCTCATGGCTTCCATGGACACAAGGCTGGCTGCGGCCTGTCTGTCTCCATAGGCAGCCAGCAGCGTCATCCTGGTGGGAATCTGGTAAATACTCCCGTTTTCCTCTGTATAAGGCTTTGACACCTGCTCTGTCAGCTCTCCCGAAGCTATCATGGGGCTTAAGAAATCCTTCATATCCTCAAGTATCCCCTTTTCTATATAGGATTCCGTCGGGAGACCGTCAAGAACCAGCAGGTCTGCACCATTTCCGCCTAAAAGCTCTGTATTGAGAGCTCTTATGGTATCAGATACTGTGGTGCTGCCCGACGTGGTCTGGCCGTCAATCAATTCCACCCTGACATCCGGGTGTTCCAGCTGGAACATGGACGCAGCCTGGCGAATGGTATCTGTCTGTTCCAGGTTCAGCCCATATACAGTCAGTGTCTGGGTAGGCACGGAAGGCATCTGAGGGTCATAGGTATAATGCTTCAGCTCTTCCTTGCCATCCTGGGACATCCAGACATAAAAATCATTCTGGTTTCCCGCAAACAGCTTCCTGAGATTGGCGCTTGGAAGGCTCAGGGAATTAAGGGTGCCGTCAGCCACGGTCTCCCACAGGCTTCCCCCCTGGTTCATATGGTGGATTCCCTGGGGATTGGCAATGTATATTCCCCCGCTGCCATCCGATGCCATGGGGGCCCACATGTCAAAATCCGGTGACTGAAATGGTATCTCCTCTTTGGCGGACGCCGACATGCCGGAAATATCGTAGCTGATATAGGAGCTTTCGCTGTACGTGATATACCGGTTCCCCATGAGCAGTCCCGTTCCCTTCCATTCCATGGAACTCCACTGCTGGGGCAGTGAAAGAACCAGTTCTCCTTCAGGTGTGTACACATCCGTCACCCTGCTGTGAGACAGGAAAATAAGTCCCTCCTCGGACACCGCCGCAAAATCAGGCCTCACATCGTAATATCCCTGGTCATTTTTAACGGAAAACACCTGGTCCAAAAGCATTATGGGTTCCTGTCCATCTGTCAGCTTCATCATATATGTCTTATAATCATCCCCGCCCTGGTACAGCACATACCGGTTTTTGTCCTCCCCCCATATCATATGCAGGGTCCCGTAAGGAAACTCCAGTCCCTCCAGCAGGCTGTTGTCCTGTTTCTCCCACTTTTCACCCGTCCATATGTATCTGGAAGCTTTTTTGTCTTTGACCGTATACAGCTCCAGCACCTGGTCCCCTGTCTGGATGATATCGGCGGCTGTCTCCCCTTCTTCCAGGGAAATGCCTATACTGCTCTCCGCATATCTGCCCATTGGTCCCTCCTGCTGCTTTTCCTCCTGTGTCTTTGATTTTGTCTGCTGTTCACCTGTGCTGCCTCCTGCTGTACCGGACGGCGCAGCGCAGCCCCACAAACATCCTGACAGTATGCTGACAGCCAGACACAGGCTCATAAGTTTATTTTTCATTGTCAATTCTCCTCCTGGACAATATTTGTGTCACATGTATCATATCAAACAAATCTCTAAAAAAACTGAAAAAATGGAAGAATTTCTTTTAGGTTTTTTAGAGATTTGTCTGATATAATTATTCCATATATGAATGACAATGAGGATGGGACAATGCGGATTCTATTAGTTGAAGATGATAAGGAATTATGTGACGCCATAAAGCTCCAGCTGGAGCGGGCGGGATACGAGACCGACTGCTGCGGCCAGGGGCAGGAAGCCTTTTATTATGCATCGGAATACCCCTACGATGTGATCATACTGGACCGGATGCTTCCCCAGATGGACGGGCTTGGCGTCCTGGGCGGCTTAAGGAGAATGAATATTACCACACCGGTCATCATCACCACTGCCCTGGACGGCATCAACGACAGGATTGACGGCCTGGACGCAGGCGCCGACGATTATCTGGTGAAGCCTTATGCTGTCGAGGAACTGCTTGCCAGAATCCGGGCCCTTACCAGGCGGCCGGGAAATTTTAAGCAGAGTCCCTCGGCCGCCTGCTCCAACATCAGCCTGGATCCGGAGAAAAGGGAGCTCACAGGACCCCTGGGAACCCTGCAGCTGAGCAAACGCGAATCCGCCCTGATGGAATACCTGATTCGCAATACGGGCCAGGTCCTCCCCAGGGGGCTGATTCTCTCTTACATATGGGGTCCTGACTCAGATGTGGAGGAAGGGAATCTGGACAACTATATCTATTTTCTGAGACGGCGTCTCAAATCCATAGGAGCCCTGCCCCAGATTAAGACGGTCCACGGAATCGGATACCGCCTGGAAATCGGAGGGACCCATGATTAAGCGGCTCCGGCGGCAGCTTACCGCCCTTTTTACCATTACCACCGGGCTGATTCTGACCTTGGTGGTCATCGGCATCCTGGTCATAAGCGCCAGGGAGTTCAATAAAAAAAACCTGGACTCCTTTCAGAACCAAATCCTGAACATCACCTCACGGCTCCAGTCCGGCTCCACTGTCAGCTGTACCTGGCTGTCCAGGCTGGAGAGCGATAACCGCCTGATTATACATATCGAGGACAACGGCAGGGCTCTTCTCTACCCCGGTTCCTGGACTCCGGACACCGGGCGGGACACCTTAATCATGCGGGCCAGGGAAGCTGCCATGGCCGAGCGCATTGACCCGTCATCAAGGCCGGTATCCTCATCCCTGCTCAGAAGCTCTGTATTTACGGTGACAGGGGACAGCAATGACACCTATCTGGGCAGCGTGCTTGTCCTTCCCACACAGACAGGCTTTCAAAGCCTGACGCTGCTGGCCCGCAAGGACCCCATGGGATTCGGCCTGTACCGGCAGGTTTTTCTGTTCCTTCTTCTCAATCTGGCCGGAATCACCGCGCTGATGTCCGTCAGCTGGGTATTGGTGGGGAAGTCCTTAAAACCGTTGGCAGAAAGCCAGAAACAGCAGAATGAATTTATAGCGGCGGCATCCCATGAGCTGCGGGCTCCCCTTGCCGTCATCCGCTCCAGCATATGCGCTGCACGGACAGCTCCTGACCAGAGAGAGAAATTCATGGCTAATATAGACCGGGAATGTTCCCGCATGTCCTGTCTGGTGGGGGACATGCTGCTTCTGGCCTCGGCCGACACCGGACAGTGGAGTCTCAGGACCTCCTCCCTGGACATGGATACCCTTCTAATCAGTATCTACGAACGGTTTGAACCGCTGTACCAGGACAAGGGCGTCTGCCTGAAGCTGGACCTGCCCGAAGCCTCACTTCCCAGGATATGCGGCGATGAAAACCGCCTGGAACAGATTTTTGCCGTCCTCCTGGACAACGCCCTGCGCTACACGCCAAGAGGCCGCAGTGTCACTCTGGCCGCATCTGTTCAGACAGATAAGAATCTGCTCTCCCGCAGCCGGAGCATGGTCTGCCTCACCGTGTCAGACCAGGGCTGCGGCATGGACGACGAGACAAAAAAGCATATATTTAACCGTTTCTACCGGGGAGACAGTGCCAGAAGCCACAAGCAGAATTACGGGTTGGGGCTCAGCATTGCAAAGGAACTGGTACAGCTCCACAAAGGCACCATAAGCGTATCGGATTCGCCGGACAAGGGCGCCTGTTTCCTGGTCCGCCTGCCCGCCGTATCCCAATCTCACGCTTCCAGCAGGTAACGGTCCACTGCCTCTGCACAGCCGTCGTGATCATTGTCAGCCACCACCACATCGCACAGTTCCTTTATGTGCGGCAGGGCATTGCCCATGGCAACAGAGAGACCGGCAATCTGAAGCACCTGGGCGTCATTATCGGCATCTCCCACAATGATGGTCTGATGGAGCGGTATGTCCAGATGTCCGCACAGCCACACCAGGCCGCTGGCCTTACTCACATTAAGGGGGGACAGCTCCAGGGATGCGCCTTCCGCAAAGGCAATAGCAAGGGGAAGCCCGCATATACGGGAATGAAGCCGTTCCCGGATGTCAGCGGAGGCGGAAAACAGGTTCAGCTTCTCCACCGGGAAGGGATGTTTCCTGTAAAGGGCCGCAATGTCATCCGTCTTATTCACCACCCGGTCCATCATCTCCTGGTAGACGCCCATATGGTAATGACTGGTATCCGCCACCTGGCTTGCGTTGGCCAGAGCCTGTCCCCCGCTCATCATGTATACCATCACATCCTCATGGGCAGCTGTTTCAAGAACCTGTTCCACCAAATCCCGGGGCAGGGTCTCTGAGTGGAGGATGCTTTGGTTCACCGCGTCATAAATCAGGGCGCCGCTTTCGCATACATAGTGGCTGACATTGGCAAGGACATCCCTGAATTCCTCCAGCTCGCTGATACAGCGGCCGGTGGATAATATGACGCGTTTTCCCATACGGGCGGCGCGGTTTACGGCTTCCAGTGTACGATGTGATATGGTCTTTTGGCTGTTCAGTATGGTGCCGTCCATATCAAAACCGATTAATTCATAGTGACTCATGAAGGTTCCTCTTTCATTTCCATTTTTCTCTCCTAAAGAATACACCCCATTTCCCAAAGTATCAATAACAAAATCACGGCTCCCCTCAAGTTTTTTATACCCCTTTCTCATGGAATCGTAAGAATTTTTCAGCTTTTCTTCAAGTCTTACGGAGCTGATTGTATTATATTGGTTGTATGGAAGTATGATGGTATAGAAGTATGATGGTCCGGAAATATGATGGTCCGGAAATATGATTGGCCTTTATTGGCAGGAAGGGAGCGTTTCATGAAAGAAAAACACAGATTGATTCCTATATTGATTTTCGCATTTATTTTGACTGTCCTGTGCACGGCTGCCGTATCACGTTGGTACCTGCTGCATCAGAAAGGCGGTACCTATAACTCCATTCTCCTGGGAAAGTTGGTTTCCAGCGACGGCAGGAAGCTGGTTTTACAGGGAAATATCACAAATCTCCAAGGCAGGAACGGACAGTATGCCATCACATACAGCCCCGGTATAACCGCAGCTGACAAAGCCAAGGATTCTCATATAACACCTCCCACCGCCATCCCGCAGCTCCTTGTCACATACGGACCGGACAAAACGGAAATTCCTTCTTTTTCAGGAGGATATCAATTATATACGCCGAACGATGAGGGGACAGCAGAGGCTGTCATTGCCTGCGGAGCCGAACCTCTCTCCTATCTGGTCGGAAAGGTGCCGGACATTCCCTACGTCAAATTAGGGACAGATATTTCCCTGGAGTTCAGGGAAGGCACTGTCCCAGATTCGGTCACGGTTCAGGACCTCATACTCCGCGGCGACGGCTCCCCGAAATACAATGAACAGGTCACAGAGGAATTCACCCTGGCCTGTTCCGGCAGCACGGCCTGTTTTACCCTGGATATCAACAGCGCGGCTTTGCTGAGTTCTGATATGTCTTCGTATGAAGAAGCAGGTATTTTGAGAGGTTTTCGTGTAAACTGCCGGTGGGATGACAACAGCACGGCGGAATACGGCTTTGTCATCCGCACTGATGCTTCATCCACAGAAATCCGTAACCAGGCAGACTGACACCGGATGCTTCCATAAGGTCTCCTGTAACCATATCCCCATACATTCCGTCCCTTTCATCAATCCACGCAGTACGGCGTTCGCCGCTGAAATTAAAGAGACCGATGAGTTTTTTGCCTCTGCCGTCCTGCCTTACCATACCCAGGACAGAGTTGTCCCAAGTCTCCAGGGTGCGGAAGGGACACCCGGCATCCAATAAGGGTTCCCCGGCCCGTATGGCCTCCAATTGTTCCAGATTATGGAAAATACGGTTCTGGACTGTTTCTGGTTCATTTATCCGTTCCACCAGATCCCATTGAAATTCTCCCCTGTGTATATACCGGGAGTCCGGTGCCTTTTCGGGATTGTCCTTATAGGTGTAGTCATTGACCTGTCCCACCTCGTCCCCGCTGTAAAGCACAGGGATGCCCGACTGAAACAGCATGAACGCGTGGAGCATGGTATTCAGCCTGACAGCCTCCTCCATGGCCTGCCTGTCATGGCAGAATCCTGCTTTTTCCACACCGCACATGGAGGCGGTGGTTCCGCAGAACCGGGCGTCGCCTGTGGCCGGGTCGTCATTGTACAGGACGCCCCGGCTGAAACTCTCCGGTATCCTTCCTGTAAAGAAATCATTCAGAAATTTCTTATGGGGGACCTGCCTCATCCCCCACCTTTCCAAAAGAGGATAATCCAGTCCCCAGCCTATATCATCATGACACCGCAGATAATTGAGGAAGGTACAGGCGGAGGGCAGGGAACTGACCGTCTCCATCTGGCTTTTTAAGAGCCTTACATCCTTTGTGGCTGCCGTGTTCCAGATGGCCGCCATGGTGGTGACATTGTAGAGCATATGACATTCCGGCTTTTCCACGGTTCCGAAATAAGGAGCCACCTTCTCCGGCTCCATGACCACCTCACCCAGCAGCAGGATACCGGGACACACGATTTCGCCAATCATGCGCATCATCCTGACAATGGTGTGGACCCTGGGAAGATTGCGGCAGTCCGTTCCCAATTCCTTCCATATATAGGGAACCGCGTCAATCCTCAGCACATCCACCCCGCGGTTTGCCAGGTAAAGAAAATTGAACATCATCTCATTAAAGACAACAGGATTTCTGTAATTCAGGTCCCACTGATAAGGCTAAAAGGTGGTCATCACATATTGCCCTGTTTCAGGCAGACAGGTGAAGTTTCCCGGCGCCGTGGCGGGAAATACCTGGGGCACCGTCTCCTCAAACATAGAGGGAACCGTCCAGCTGTCAAAGAAAAAATATCTGTCCTGATATTCCTTTTCCCCTGCCCTTGCCCTTTTAGCCCACCCATGATCCTCCGATGTATGGTTCATCACAAAATCCAGGCAAAGGCTGATACCTCTGTCGTGGCATTCATGGGCCAGCTGCTCCAGATCCTCCATGGTTCCCAAATCCTCCCTCACCTTTCTGAAGTCAGATACGGCATAACCTCCGTCCGAACGCCCCCTGGGGGTATCTAAAAGAGGCATCAGGTGGAGATAATTCACATGGCACTGAGCAATATAATCCAGCTTGCCTTCCACGCCCTTCAGGCTGCCGGCAAAATGATCCGCGTACATCATCATGCCCAGCATGGAGCTTTTTCTGTACCAGCACGGGTCCTCCTCTCTGGCAGCATCCAGCGCTCTGAGGCGCCCTGCGCGCTCCTTGTAAAACCCTTCCATTCCCTTTAACAGCCCGTCAAACATATCCTGACTGTTGTAGAGCTCCATATACAGCCATTTCAGTTCGTCCATATGCTTATCCAGACGTTTTCTGTAGATGTTATCGCGCTTCATCCCCTTTATATCCTCCTTAAATGTACCTGGAACGCCTGGTATTCCCCTGTCCTGGACGGAATGGGGATTCCGGCCGACATAAGGCCTGCTCCCGGATATTCGGTCCCTGTATCCTCATCCCTGTACATGGCCTCGGGATCCAGTCCCTCCAAAGTGACATACAATGACAGCGGATTGCCGTGGGTCTCCAGAGCAACTGTATTTAACAGCGCCTCCCCCTTATCTTCACTCACAAAGAGCCATGCGGCCGCTTCCCTGTCCTCAAAGGGATTCGTCAGCCGGTAATACGCCCCGTCATGAATCAGATGCCAGTATTTATGGTACGCGTCTATCTGCTCCCTCACGCAATTCTTGTCTTCTTCCGATATAGCGCTTAAATTCAGCTCATATCCAAAGCTCCCCGCCATGGCAACCACTCCCCTGGTTTTCATGGGTGTTATTCTGCCTGTCTGGTGGTTTGGCACTGCTGATACATGGGAACCCACTGCGCTGATTGGGTAGCCAAAGGAAGTTCCGTACTGAATCCGGATGCGGTCCACCGCATCGGTGTTGTCACTGCACCAGATTTGGGGCGTGTAATACAGCATGCCTGCGTCAAAACGCCCGCCGCCGCCGCTGCACCCCTCAATCAGAAGGTCCGGATAGCGCTTTGTCAGACGCTCCAGGAAGTCATAGAGTCCCAGCATATACCGGTACAAAATACTGCCCGGACTGTCTCCACCCGCCATTTTACCTGCCGCCGAATATACGTCCGCTATGCTGCGGTTCATATCCCATTTCAGGTACTCTATATGAGCGCTGTCAAGGACCCGGCAGATACTGTCAAAAATATAATCCGCCACCTCTTTCCTTGAAAAATCCAGCACCAGCTGGCTTCTGCCCCGGACCGGCTTTCTTCCGGGCACAGCAAAGGCCCAGTCCGGATGTTCCCTGTAAAGACTGCTGTCCTCAGACACCATCTCCGGTTCCATCCAGATTCCGAATTTCATTCCCAGGCCGTTAATCCGGCTAACCAGGCTGCCCAGGGAACCGCCCAGCTTTTGTACGTTTACCTGCCAGTCTCCCAGACCGGAACAATCCGAATCCCGCTTGCCGAACCATCCGTCGTCCAGCACCATCATTTCCACGCCCAGTTCCTTTGCCTGTCTTGCGATATCCAGTATCTTTTCCCCGGTAAAATCAAAGTAGGTGGCCTCCCAGTTATTAATCAGCACCGGCCGGGGAATGGTCTTGTACTTTCCCCTGCAAAGGCTGCGGCGCATGGCCTTATGGATGCTGCGCGACAATGTACCCAGCCCATGGCCGCTGTACCCCATGATAACCTCAGGCCCAAAGAAAATCTCTCCAGGTTTAAGCTCATAGGAAAACATCTCATCGTGAAGCCCCATAGACATCCTGGTCTGACCGTACTGGTCCGTCTCCGCCTCTGCCTTAAAGGCCCCGCTGTACACAAAGGACATGCTGTAACAGGGGCCCTGGTTTTCGGTTGTCTCCCGTCCTGCCAGTATCAGAAATGGATTATACTGGTGGCTGGAAGTCCCTCTGCGGCTTCCTATGACCTGGGCGCCGTGGCACAGGGCGGTTCTCTGGAAATTGCGCTCCATTGCGTGGCGTCCGTAAAACTGAATCAGATCGTATTCCCCGTGAAGGAAGTCCAGACATGCACTGTATACCCGTTTCAGGGCTGCCGGGCCATTCCCTTCATTTTTCACACAGACTGCCCTGGTAATAATGTCGTATCCGGGGAATACGCCGTAGAGCAGCGTAACCGCCAGTCCGCTGACCTGGTCTGTCAGGTGTATCTTAAGGCTCTCTGCGTCCTCCAGGCCCTCCCCATACATGGAAGGAAGGCCTGGAAGGCTGTATTTCCCTTTGCTTATTTCATATCCTCCATAGCGCAGATTCAGCCCATAGGATTGGTCAGCCTGTTCCACTGCAAGGGCAGGGCTTCTGAAGTCCCCTGAGCCCTGATATGGATATTCCTGGGGAAGGGCGTCCAGGGAATAGGTTCTGTCATCACCGGCCTCATATGGATTGGGTGAGAACCCCCGGTCCCCAAAGGCAAGCAGATATTCCATGGAGCCCTCTGTCCTGTCCCCGTAGTACAGGTGAAGCAGATTCCCATAGGAATCTGCCTTCATCTGATATGTGGAGTGGTCCGTGTGAAGGGTGAAGATCCTTCCATTTTCCTGATACTGTATTGCCATGTGTCATCCTCCGTCTCTGTTATCCGTCTCTGTTTTCCATCTCTGTTTTCCGTCTCTGTTATCCGTCTCTGTTTTCCATTTTTATTTCCATCTCTATTTTCCGCCTGTCATTGCAATTCCTTCTATAAACTGCTTCTGGAATACCAGATACAGAATCACCATGGGAACCATGGCCAGGACAGAGCCTGCCATCAGCACCGGATAATTGGTAGTAAACTGCCCTCTCAGGGTAGAAAGGCCGGCAGACAAGGTCATCATGTTCAGGTCCGTGTTGGCAATCAGAGGCCACATCAGATCTGCATAAGCGAACACTGCGGTGAAGATGGTAAGGGCAGCCATGCTGGCCTTGGTCAGTGGCATCATGACCTTGGTAAAGGTCTGCCACTTGGTGCAGCCGTCCAGGTATGCAGCCTCCCCCAGCTCATCCGGAATGCCCATGTAAGCCTGCCTGAGGAAAAAGGTGCCGAACGCGCTGACTAACCCCGGAAATACCAGCGCAAACATGCTGTTTGTCAGTCCCATTCTGGCTAACATCTGGTACTGGGGAATAATGAATATCTGGGACGGCAGCATCATCTGTACAATCACCAGGGAGAACAGAAGGTTCTTTCCCCTGAATTTAAGCTTTGCAAATGCGAACCCGGCTGCTGAGGAAAACGCCACCGCGCAGAGCACCCGAAACAGAATCAGCAGCGCCGTATTCACATACAATTTCATAAAGGGCAGGGAGGCGATGGCTCGCAGGTAGTTCTCCTTCATCCACTGCTTCGGCAGGATGGTCGGCGGAATCTGTACGCTCTCCCCTGCCGACTTAAAGCTGGTGAACACCATCCATATAAACGGGAATATCATAAGCAGGGCTCCCGCTCCCAGGGCCGCATACACAAGGGCGGAAGCATACCCACGGTTTCCTGCCACAAAGGACTCACGGTAAAAGAGATACATCAGTGACTGGGCGTTTGTAAGGGCCGGATTGGTCTGGTCCACCATCATGTAAATCAGGTCGTACACCTTAAGGGATGCCATGAGCCGCATGATTAACACCACAAAGAGGGTGGGCGACACCATGGGAAGCGTAATCTTAAAAAACTGCTGTATTTTGGAAGCCCCGTCCAGGCTGGCGGCCTCATAGTAGCTCTTTGATATGTTCTGTATTCCTGACAGCAGCAGAACCGCGTCATATCCCACGGCGCTCCAGACTGCCACCACCGCACAGGCCGGAAGCACCAGCTTTGGATTGGTCAGCCAGTTTATCCTGCTTCCGATGATCTGGTTGATAATGCCGTACTCTGCGTTGAAAATCCATTTCCACACCATGGCTATGGCTGCCGGCGCAACCACCATGGGCAGGAAATAAATGGCTCTGAAAGCAGCCTTTGCCCGAATCTTCGCATTGAGCAGCACAGCGGTCAGCAGGGAAAGGAAAATTCCCAGGGGCACAGTCAGTATACAGAAGTAAATGGAATTCCAGGTGGCCTTCCAAAACTCCTTGTTCCCAAACATCTGCACATAATTTTCCACTCCGCTGACCTCATAGTACCCAAAGGGATGGGTGGTGGAAAAGCTCAGTATCAGGGTCTGCAGGAACGGATACACGTTCAGCACAATCAGACCTATTATCGTAGGGGCAATGAGCAGATAGCCCCATTTTGCATCTTCTGTCAAATATTGTTTCTTACCCATCATTCTCCTCCAGTCCTGCCATCATTACGGCGCCTTTGCTTCGTCCACCAGTTTCTGCATATCTTCCAGTCCCTGGTCCAGACTCAGCTCGCCGCTGTATATCTTTAACAGCAGGTCGTTAATCTGGGTTTTCCAGTTGGGTCTGGATGCATTGTTGACGCTCTGCACACCATAAGGAAACATATCCACACATTTTTGGACATCCAATTTGTAGTCATATTGGTCAAAGGCGCTTATCCATGTATCCTCCAGCCCCTTGTAGGCCGGTATGGCGGCGCCTGACAGCCCCTGGACCCTCTGTCCTTCCTCGGAACCTGCAAATTTCAGGAAATCCCTTGCGTATTCCAGCTTCTTACCCTTGGCTCCGGTGGAATAACACAGGCCGTTGGATATGGTGGCTCTGCCGTCTCCCCGGACCGGGTCCGGGCACTTGGGAAGCACGGCCACATCCCATTTTCCAATCATCTCCTTGTTATTCTCCATGAAGGAGATAAGGTTCCAGTTTCCCTCCAGGTACATGGCCCCCTGCTCTGACATGAATGCGTTGCCCGGAGCCGTCTCAGCAAAATAGTTCTGGTCAGGGCACCACGGCTCCTTCTGAAGGCCGATATAAAATTCCATGGCCTTCCTTGTGCCGGAATCCAGAAACCCTGCCCTGGTCTTATCCTCGTTCAGTATGTATCCCCCTGCCTGGTATACGAAATTCCAGTATCCCAGCTGCTCATCCGCATATGCCATATATCCGTATTTTCCGGTTCTTTCATAAATCAGAGCCGAAGCCGATGTAAGGTCATCCCACGTCCAGGACTCATCAGGGTAAGCCACCCCTGCCGCATCAAACATCTCTTTGTTATATACCAGGCAGACCGTATCCTTATCCTTGGGAACCCCATACATCCGTCCGTCGGAGCCCCTGGCATTTGCCAGCGAAATATCTGAAAAATGGCTGGTATAATAATCCGGCTCCACATCGTCATATAAATCCGTCACATCCTCCAGTTTTCCATAATCCGCATATTTAAGAATCTGATTGGTGTGCATCCAGAAGATGTCCGGCAGCTGTCCTGATTCTGCCGCCGCATCCAGCTTGGTCCAGTACTCATCCCAGCTGGTAACCTGAACCTGGATTTTCACCTCCGGGTTCTTATCCATATAAGCCCTGGCTATTGCTTCCATACCGCCTCTCTGGGCATTGTCCCAAATCTGGAAGTTCAGATGCACCAATCCATCCGAGGCCCTGGTTCCGGAGCCGCATCCTCCAAGCAAAGCTGCCCCCAGCACGGCTGCGGCCGCTGTGAGAATTCCCTTTCTGAACGTTTTAAGCATAATATACCCCCTGTCATCCCTGTTCCCTCTATTCTAAAACCATCCAATTTGTCGCCTTCATTCCATCCGGATTTCTTTGATAACTACATGATATCATGGGTTTTAAAGCAGGTAAATATTCTGCTTACACAAAAAATATACCCAAATGCTATTTTTATACCTATAACTTGATATAGGCTGGCATTTGGGTATATAATGATTAAAAAGGGGGTTTTCAGGCAATGAGCAATGTACTGTTTTCCATATTTCCCAACGAGCGTTTCGTGGATTTGGGGTTATATCAATACGGCTGGGAACAATGTGAACCGCTGCACTCTTATGGTCCCTACGCCAGGAACCACTATCTGTTCCACTACTGCATATCCGGCACAGGCACCCTCATATCCACGGATTCCAAAGGAGAATCCCACACCTACCAGATTAAAAGCGGGGAAGGGTTCCTGATTTATCCCAAGCAGATCAACACCTACTTTGCGGACAAGAACCATCCATGGGAGTACACCTGGGTGGAATTTGACGGCCTACGTGTTAAGGAAGCCCTGGAGCTGGCAGGACTGACCATGGATGCCCCTGTATATCATTCCAATGCCAGGGACCTAAGCCTGGAACTGAAAAATGAAATGCTCTATATTGCCAGGCACTCCGACCAGTCGCCCTTTCACCTGATTGGCCATCTTTATCTGTTCCTGGATTATCTGACCCGCTCCTCTTCCTCCCGCAGGCTGTTAAAGACAGGCCGTCTCCAGGACTTTTATATCCGTGAGGCCACATCCTTCATTGAACAGAACTTCCAGAACGACATATCGGTGGAGGACATTGCCGCTTTCTGCAATCTGAACCGCAGCTACTTCGGCAAAATCTTCCGCGACGCAGTGGGTAAGAGTCCTCAGGAATTTCTTATCAGCTACCGCATGACCAAGGCCGCCGAACTGCTAAAGCTTACGGAGCTGAGCATAAACGACATCAGCAATGCTGTGGGGTATCCCAACCAGCTCCATTTTTCCCGAGCCTTCAAAAAAACATACGGCATCCCACCCCGCCAGTGGCGCCAGGAAAACAAGATGGCTCCGGCCACCCAG
>UMET01011525.1_pt1 | contig 16801 bp, 12 predicted proteins | sample 1964821 | NCBI WGS metagenome assembly UMET01 (sample SAMEA4836027, study PRJEB28245) | human gut metagenome | biome: gut microbiome; material: fecal sample | place: Denmark | collected 2008
ACCTATCCACCTTTCGCAAAAGTTTAATACTCTTTTCCGTATGAAAAGAATACTGTGAAGAAGTTTTCTTATATATCATTCCTTTTAACAATGTATCAAAATCAATTATTTCGTTTTCATACTGGCGAAACAATAACGCCATATTATCATCCGCCACTGGTCCAATAACAATATCATATTTATTATCTTGATTACATAGCGGATCTTTAACATTTTCAAATGACCGTTTTCTGTTATTCATTACAAAGGTTGCCCATTCTTCCGTTGTATGTAAACCAAAATCTTTAATTTTAATATCTGATATCACTTTAAAATCATCTTGTATTTCAAAGACATTAACAAATGGATTGCCCCCGTAAATTCTCGATACCCTTATTGCCATTTTTTTCGCTTGCTCTTCAATATCTGTCAAATAGAACCCTTTCCCAAAATCTTTATAAGGTCTACATACTGCTAAATTTATATTATCGATTACAATATTACTCCCATGATATAATCTCATAGTATTCCCCCATTTTTCCGACATAATATTCCCAAATCTTCTACTATTGTCTCAAAATCCAGTGTATGTTCCACCTCATAGTTTTCCTTTATAAAATCAATACCTTTAAACCTAAAAAGATAACGAAATGATTCCTGTATGCCAATATTATGTTGTCGAGCAAACTCATTTACACATGCAACCGTAAAACCAATCTTTTTTTTCTGCTCTCTCATTTAATCCCTCCCCATTTCTTCCTACATTTCTTTACTACCCTTTAACTTATGTTGGATTACAGCGTAAGCCATTCTTATTTTCAAATATTTATTTTTTGTGTTTCTTATTTTTCAATCTCTTATTTTTTAATCAAAATTTTATTGATTGCTCATATAAACATATTCTGTAACATATATTTCTTAATTTTCTGTAATTCTTCACACTTCCGCTGGTGAAGGGTGATAAGGTGGTCAAGATTCTTGAGATAACTACCAATTGTATTTTGTTCTTTATTTGATGGCAGTTGTATTTCTGCATTTTTAATGCTTTTTGAATTAAGAGATTCGAAAGTAGATCCTGTTGAATCTTTCTTCCAGTAACCTTCCTTGTCCATCTTTACCAGTAATTGATAGATAAATTCATTACCTTTAATTGCTGCGACACCTCGTCCAATTACCGCATTATAAGCGGTTTTTCCCATTGCTCCAGCAGGTGCTCGCACACTCATAATTAAATCTCCGACATCCGCTTGCTTCGTTATTTGTGTTGTCCAAACTCTTGGTTTTACCCAACCATTTTCTAAATCTGCATTCCCTTGAACTAAAATATAATCACTTGGTACATCTGAATATGTGCTTCCATCAGGGGATTGCCCCATTGTTATCTGAACAACATCCCCCAACTTACGCTGTTCCCAATCGTTTTTAAAACCATCAAATCGAATTTCTGGAACTTTTTTCCCACTTTGAGGAAACATTTTTTGTAACATGTATTTTTTTAATTTTTTTACTTGTTCACACTTCCGCTGGTGAAGGGTGATGAGCGCTTCTAGCTCTGTAAAATATTTTCCAATCTTTTTTTGTTCTCCTATATCTTGTGGTATCATCAGCTTTGTTTCAAAGAAATCCGTTGGCGAAATATTTAAAAGTCCATGATTTCTTGCACCCTCAGCAGCAATCTCGTGAATACCCTTATGCCACAGATTTGTACTGTAGTAAGATACTAAAAAATTAGAATCCACAAGATTTTCTCCTTTTATTCCAAATACGATATAAAGCGTTGATAATACACCATTTTCATATCGATCCAGCCTTTTAATAGCTCCCCAAGGTGCATCTGTTGACGTACTTTTATTATAAGCAAATTCTCCATTCGCAATCAGATAATAACCGCTGACATCTTTACTTGCTACTCGCTTATCAAAGAATTCATTTTGATCAATGAGACCATACTGAGCAGAAATTGTAAGTGGCAGTTCTGATACTAAATCTTGATTTTTTCTTGTCACACGTTCAACCAGTTCCCCTAACTTACGCTGTTCCCAATCGTTTGTATACCCTTTAAACCTAATTCTCGGTTTATTCATCCCATCACTCCTCCATCATTCCAATCAACGTATTTATAGATGCTATTATATTTTGATCAGAGGATGTTAAATCTTTCAAACATTTCAATACTTCTTTTTGAGTCTGCATAATCTCTTCATCAGTCTGTTTCATTTCTACCAAAAGAGAGTTTATATCAATCTCTTCTTCTTTTTCAAAATTGTCTACATATCTTGGAATATTAAGGTTGAAATCATTTTTTTCTATATCTTCAAAACTTGCAAGATATGCCTCTTTTTCCACCGTTTCCCGTCTATGATACAGAGCAATGACTGTTTCTATATGTTCGTCTGTCATAGCATTTTGTTTCTTTCCCTTTTCAAATTTTTTCGATGCATCAATAAACAAAACGTCTCTTCCTTCTCTGTGTTTCTTTAACACTAAAATACAGGTAGGGATGGATGTATTATAAAACAAATTTGCTGGTAAACCAATAACTGCGTAAATGTTTCCGGAACGCAATAATTTTTCTCTTATTTTTCCTTCTGCGGCTCCCCGAAACAAAACTCCATGTGGTAATACGATTGCCATTGTTCCGCTATTTTTCAAATGATACAACCCATGCAGTAAAAAAGCATAATCCGCTTTAGACTTCGGCGCCAATATTCCATAATCACTAAATCGTTCATCTTGTAAAAATCCTGTGGTCGCACTCCATTTTGCCGAATACGGCGGATTCATAAGAACCATATCAAAATCTGTTTCTTCACCTGTCGGCCAATCACTATCCAGCGTATCACCATTTCTTAATTTCTGATTTTCTGGCGCAATTCCGTGTAAGAACATATTCATTCGTGCCAGATTATAGGTTGATGTCATTAATTCCTGACCATAGTATTTTATATTCATTGCTTTTGTTGAATATTTCTTAGCGTTAAGCAAAAGGGAACCCGACCCCATACACGGATCATATACAGATAATCCCATTTTATCTTCTTTACCTGAAATCGCAATTCTTGTCAAAATCTTTGAAACAGCCTGCGGTGTATAAAACTCACCAGCTTTTTTTCCTGTCTCAGATGCAAATTGACCTATTAAATACTCATATGCATTCCCCAAAACATCTGCATCTGTATTCAACAAATCAGCTTTATTAATTTCCTGTAACAAGTTAGCGATTGTGTCACTCTGTTTTTGATCTCCAGTTCCCAGACGATTAGAATATAAATCAATATCTGTAAATAAATCAACAAACAAAGGATCACTCTGTTCAATATTATTAAATGCTTTTTGCAATTGTTCCCGATTAAAAGAATTATTTCGTGCTGCTTCGGCAAAACTGGTGTATGTCAGTTCCGGTTCTATCACATAATGGTACGTTGATTTTATTTCCTCTTTTAGTTCTTCTACACTTTCATCTTCCAACGCTTCTATATATGCATCCAGAGCAATTTTCAGCGACTCAGGTTTCTCATCATAAAGCAAATCATAAACTTTAATCAAAAAAGAATCCGACAAATACTTATAAAAAACAATCCCCAACAGATAGTCTTTATATTCATTAGCATCCATTTTTGAACGCAAAATGTCTGCACCACTCCACAATACACTAATCAAATCCTTACTGTTTTCCAATACAGCCATACTTCCGTATCCTCCATCTTCTTTCTAACCTTACTGAAAGTATACCATAATCTTCTGTACCGCACCACCTCTTTGCTATTTTCCTTCATGTTATTTCTTGCTCCATTACTGTTCACAGCAACGATGGTGATTTGTGCTGATAGCGGTGAGAACGTATACTTTTTGGAAATCTTGAAGAAGTGTCACCATTTCCTATGTTGCTTTTGCAACAATATCTTTGAAAAATAGAATAATTCCTTTGAGAAATATTACGAAATTACAGATTTTAAAAAATGTCACCATTTTTTCAAAGGAAAAGTGGTGACATTTTTTGAAATCGGGCAAAAAGTATCTTTTTAATGGCAAAATAAAGTATTTCCAGAGATAAACCACCCGAATTTCACTGAAAATTGGTGACACTTTTTAACAAATGGCAAAGATGTATATGCCAAAACCCCAAATATACAAAAAAAGAAACACTTCCCATCTCCAAAAAGTGTTTCTATCTATATCGAACTTGTTAGTATAATATGTTCTCTGTTTTGATGTACTTATCTTATCACAGGGGTATTAAGAATTTCTTCGGCTTTTTCTTACGTTTCTCTAAAGATTGTAGCCTTTTTCTTTATTTCTGCCCTCAAAAAGGTTTTTTAAGCTGCCGGTTGTGCCGCCGGCGCTGTCTGACCGGTTTCTCCCCCGATCTGGTTATACACTTGAATCGCATCCAGAATATGGTACGGCTCCGTGGACGGAGATCCCTGCGCACCCGCAGTCACAAGAATGTATTCTTTATCGTTGATCACTGCCAGACTGGCAAGGCACTGTCCTGCGTCACTGGTATATCCTGTCTTGCCGCCTTCGATCTCTCCCCCGTTTACTGCGGATGTTTCCATTTTCTTAAACATGGTGCTAAGGAAATGTAACCCTTCGGGATTGCCGGCAGTAGGGCTTGTAGTATATTCGTGAGCCGTATAAATCGCGCGGAAAGTTTCATTTTGCAATGCATACGTTAAAAGCTTTGTAAGATCCCGCACCGTGGTATAGTGTTCCGGATCATGCAGTCCCGTAGAGGTAACAAAATGCGTATTTTCCATCCCAAGCTCCGCCGCTTTCTCATTCATTTTTCCCACAAAAGCTTCCTCGGAACCGAACAGATACTCTGCCAGTCCCACACAGCATTCCGCTCCGGAAGGAAGCATCACACCATACAGAATATCAATAGCTTTCACCTGATCTCCCGGAGCAAATCCCGCCATGGAAGCCCCTTCCAGATATAAGCGATCATACATGCTCCGATCGATGGTAATCATCTGATTCAGATCACTGATATTTTCCAGACCAATGATAGCAGTCATAATTTTTGTCATAGACGCCGGATATATTCTGGTGTCTGCCTCTTTTTCCGCAACCACCTGACCATCCAAAAGCCGAACAAGTATCGCCGCTTTACTGTCTATACCGCTAAGATCAACGGTCGGCGCAGGCTCCGGTGTTGCCGTTGGTGTAGGCGTAAGTGTATTTTTCACTGTATCCTGCACCTGTTCTTCCGTCCGCTTTCCATTTTCCTTCTCCTCCGGCTTCTCTTTTCCCTGTTTTTTGTTCAACAGGAATAAAATTCCCGAAAAAATCAACCCCACAAGCAGAAAGCCCACAAGAAACATCACAATCCTTCTGTTCCTCTCACGTCTCCGCCGCAGCTGTCTTTTTGTCAGTTTCTTTTCACTCATTTCTTTCCCTCTTCTATCCATACAACGTGTTTCTGATACAAAAGCGATAAATCGCAAATTCGCTATTGATTCTACCACGTTCTGTACAGATGTCAATGTACCCTAAGGAAAAAAACAGGAACCTTAAGAAAGGTTTAAGGAAAATCTACCGTACAATTTTATAATATGCTCTTGCCGTCAGAGAATACACCAGTCCGTAAATCACCGCAAAGATCAGAATCGTACCGAAGGTACACCAGAAAAATACACTGTGATTTTCCAGATTCATCATTTCCAGTAAACGGGTCATCAGAGGGTATGCAGCGCAAATATGGATCACTGCCATCACCAGAGGAAGGAAAAATACTTTCAGCACCTGGCTCTTAATAGACTGACGTACTTCCTTCTGACTCATACCTACTTTTTCCATAATCGCAAACCGTTTCTTATCTTCATATCCTTCCGATACCTGCTTATAATAAATGATCAATACAGTTCCCAGCAAAAATACGATTCCCAAAAGAATACCAAGGAAGAAAAAAGTTCCATTCATAACCAGAATCTCCTTGCGGTTGCCGTCGCGGCTTTCCAGATAACCAAAATAAAAGGATTCGTCACTGTACTGTTTCTTAAAAGATTCATTCAGCTTTTCACATACCTGAATTTTCTCTTCCGGCATACCGCTGAGATCTGCTTCTACCACATTCCGGTAACCGGTAACAGAATATTTTACCGTGGCGTCTCTCTTTTCTAAAAGCTGATCCAAAGCTGCCCTGTCCTTCAATATTATATAATACGTATTCAAAGCCATAGCAGCATTCCTTCCAGTGCTCGGAAATTCCTTAATCCTCTGGGTAATCTGATAAGTTTCTCCAAATGCCTGCAAACTGGTCAGATTATCATTTCCCCGATATACGTACAACGCCGCTTCTCCATCTCCCAATGTGAGACTTTTTCCCGTAAGTTTTTCATACTGACCACTGTCCAGAAAATAGATCTGACACAGTTCCGTTCCAGAAGGCATCCCCTCATCTGATTCTGTAATAAATTTGCCATCCTGCAGATAACCTGCTTCCGCTATAATGCTGTAATCTCTTTCCATCTCAAGCGCAAGGCCGGCTTCTTCTACTGTTTTTTCCACTTCTGTCACAATATCTTCCATTTCATCTTTCGGAACTCCATAGAAACATGCCGAAAAATCATTGGGATAACGAGTATTGATGGCGTCTTCATTTCCAAAATAAAGAGAAACCGTAGTGGAAACCACCAACAATACCCCTGTACTGAGAATACAGATACTTGCCAACCCTGCTGCGTTCTGTTTCATTCGATAGATTAAACCGGAGACAGAAATAAAATGCTTTTTCTTATAATAAAAGCCCGGATGTTTTTTCATCGCCTTCAGCACCAGAATACTGCCTGCCGTAAAAAGAGCATACGTTCCCACCATCACCAGAAGAATCGCTATAAAAAGCGTGTTGATCGCGCTGATGGGATCTTCGGCAGTAAGCGCCCCATAATATCCCAGCCCCGTAAGAATCACTCCTGCCAGAGCCATCAGCCATTTCGTCTTCGGTTCCCGCTCTCCTTCTCTGGCACCCTGTAAAAGCTCCATAGGATTGGTTTTTCGGATACTCCAAAGAGTATACAGAAAATTCAGAAGAAAAATCCCGCCAAACAGCAGAACCGTTGTTTTCAAAGAACGATACGTAACCGCAAATTCCAAAGTAGAAGGAACATGAATGATCTTCAGAAGAAATAAGAACAACAGACGGGAAAACAAAATTCCTGCGCCTACTCCCACGATCAGACACACCAAAGACACCATGAGACTCTCCCAGAAAAGCATTCTTGCCAGATGAATTTTTTCCATTCCCAGCATATTGTAAAGAGCTAACTCCTGTTTTCTCTGTTTGATCAGAAAACTATTCGTATAAAACAAAAATATTACTGCAAAGATTCCCACAATAACGATTCCTGGACTCAAAACTATAGAAATATAGTTTCCTCCCGCCGCATCTTTCAATCCCGGATTCATGGCAATTCCCAGAAACACCTGAAAAATAGCGATGGTTCCGATACATGCCAGAATATACGGCAGGAAAATCTTTTTATTTTTCTTCAGCGCATTGACCGCCAGTTTACTGTAAAATCCTCTACGCATTTCTCTCACCGCCTGTCGCTATCATAGTCAGCGTATCAGAAATTTTCTGATACAATTTTTCATCCTTATCATTTCCCCGATAAATCTGATGGTAAACTTCGCCATCTTTAATAAACAGCACCCGGTTGGCTCTGCTCGCCGCCCGTACACTGTGGGTCACCATAAGGATCGTCTGACCCTCCTCATTGATTTCCTGAAACAATTTCAAAAGCCCTTCCGATGCCCGGGAATCCAAAGCTCCCGTAGGTTCGTCCGCCAAAATAATCTGAGGATCTGTGATCAGCGCCCGGGCTACCGCTGCCCTCTGCTTCTGACCGCCAGACACCTCATAGGGAAACTTTTTCAGGATGTCCTTGATCCCCAGTTTCTGCGCCAGTGGAAGCAATCTGCTTTTCATTTCCTTATGATCCTTGCCCGCCAGTACAAGCGGAAGAAAAATATTATCCTCCAGAGAAAACGTATCCAACAGATTAAAATCCTGAAACACGAATCCCAGATTGTCCCGGCGAAACGCTGCAATCTCTTTTTCCCTGATTTTTGTAATATCTTTGCCATTTAACAATACCGTCCCCCCTGTAGGCTTATCCAGCGCAGCCAAAATATTTAGAAGTGTGGTTTTACCGCTGCCGCTCTCTCCCATGATCGCCACATATTCTCCCTTTTCCACTGAAAAGTTCACATTTGACAATGCCTGCACCTGATTTCCTCCAAACCGTGTGGTATATACCTTCTTCAGATTATGCACATTAAGAACTTCCATCTTCTCATTTCCTTTCTATCGCTAAACTCTTTCCTGTACGAACTTCACATCGTTCTCTTACAGTATAACAAAAAAGAAATGTAATGCCTTAATTTTGGCTTACATTTCTTTTTGTTATGTGACATTTATGTAAGATTGCTGTAACCTGACTTCTCACCGGCTTTCAAAATCTCAGATCCATCATCCGAAGATCCAGCAAAACCAGCGTCCCTTTTCCCGGTTCCGAAACAATACTGATTTTATGAGATAATTTCTCACAGATTTCTCTGCACAAAAATAATCCCAACCCGGTAGCTCGTTTCTGAGCGCGCCCGTTAAAGCCTGTAAATCCTCGTTCAAACACTCTTGGCTGATCCTCCTTTCGGATTCCGATCCCCGTATCTTCAATCCCCACAACGCCGGGTTCTTTTTCATAAATTCGGATCGTTCCTCCCTCGGGCGTGTATTTAACAGCGTTGGAGATCAACTGTTCCAACACAAAAACCAGCCATTTTTCATCGGTCAGCACCTGTTTTTCTATCGGTTCGTATTCCAGATGGAGGTGTTTCCCTATAAAGAACCGGGAATATCTTCGAACTGCCTGACGGATCATCCCATCCAGATCTTCCTTCTGGATCTGAAGATCGCTGTTCATATCTTTCATTCTCAGATAAGACAGCACCATCTGCACATATTGCTCGATACGGAAAAGTTCCATCTCCATCTCTTTCTTCTCCAAAGCCTCCGACTGCTGAAGCAACAGACGCAGCCCGGAAATCGGCGTTTTGATCTGATGCGCCCACATAGTATAATACTGATTCATCTCTGTCTGCGCCTTTTCCCGCTCACTCTCCATATTGCTGATACACGTACTGAGATGCAAAAGTAATTCCTGATAATCCTTTTCCAACAAATCCTTCGTTTCCGGAAAATGTTCCTGTGCCAGGTATTCCTGCACCAACAATCCGGTAAGCTGTTCATGTCTCCTTTTAAACCGCTGATAATCCCAATAGAAAACCGCTGCCAGAAGAACAAGCGTAAGCATAAAAGCATAAAAGGCTCCCACCAGTTCCAGTCCATACAGCCAGCACATCAAAAAATAAATCCCGCTGATTCCCAGAAAAAGAACTCCTGTTTTCCACCGTTGCAAAATCCATTGCCAAAACAGTATTGTTTTCTTTTCCATGCTCATTCCACCTTATATCCCAGTCCCTTTTTGGTAACGATAAAATCCTTCAAACCGACCTGTTCCAGTCTCTTTCGTAATCGATTCACATTGACCGTCAGTGTATTATCATCGATAAAGCTGTCTGTAGCCCAGAGATTTTCCATCAGTTCATCTCGGGAAACCACCCGCTCCTTCTGCTCCATCAGCGTTTTCATAATGCGAAATTCATTTTTTGTAAGTTCTATCCTTTCGTTGTTCCACAACAACGTTCCATCGGAAAGATTTAAAATAGCGCCCCGATGCTCCAGAAGCTGAGAAGTACCCGCAAAGTCATAGGTACGCCGGAGCAGCGCCTGTACCTTGGCAGTGAGCACGTTCAGATCAAAAGGCTTCGTGATAAAATCATCCCCGCCCATATTCATAGCCATCACAATATTCATATTATCTGCCGCCGATGAAATAAAAATAATGGGAACCTTGGATACCTGACGAATCTGCATACACCAATGAAACCCGTTAAAAAAGGGAAGGGAAATATCCAAAAGCACCAGATGAGGCTCCTCCCGGGTGAAAATTCCCATCACCTGTTCAAAATCTTCCACCTCTACCGCCTCGTATCCCCAGCTTCGTATATGAGCAGCGATAGCCCTGCGGATCACAGCATCATCTTCCACCAGTAAAATTTTATACGTCATAGCTTTTCCCGTCACATTATAATTTCCAGTTCATAAGATGTGGCAAAGGTTCCTTTTCCTTCCAATTTCTGTTCCCAGGCGCGTTCTTCCAGAGTTCCTGAAAAACCTACGCCGTCCCCCCTTCCAAACCAGGGTTCAAAACAAATAAACGGCGCTTCTTCCTGAGGAGACCAGAAAGCAAGAATCGGCGCTTCCGTGTGCATTTTTATATAGGGTTTTCTGTCCTCTCCCGCAAGAAAAGCAGTTTTGATCTGATAATCTTCAAAAATCAGAGCGTCATAGTCAAACATCCCTTCTGTGATGCGGTGCATGCCATCCTTCAATTCAAATTTGTGGATTTTATTTCCGATCAGCAATTCCTCCATATCTACCATCAGATAATCCCAGGACTCCTTCTCTCCCTCAAAGCCCAGATAACAGTCTGTCTTTTTCCCTTCTCCGAAAGCTGGACAAAGAATGGCAGGATGTCCGCCAATCGCAAAATACATGGAAGTATCATCTTTATTTACCACCTTCCAGAGAACCTCCAGAGAAGTATCTTTCAGGCGATACCCAATTTCCAGACGAAAATGGAACGGATATACCTTATAAGTTTCCGCGTCATCCTCCAGACTCAACCACAATTCCTGCTCTGTTTTACTCTCCAGCTTAAAGTTTCTTCTTCTGGCAAAACCATGTTTTTCCAGTTCATACGTCTTTCCCTGATAACGGTACTGATCGTCCTTAAAGCCTCCCACTGCCGGAAACAGAATGGGAGACGTCCAGCCCCAGAACTTTTTATCTGCGTTCCAAAGATACTCCTGTCCGTTATCTTTTCTTTTCAGAGAAATTAATTCTGCGCTTTTTTCCCGGATCACTGCTGAGATTTTCTCGTTTTCCAATACATAATGTTCCATGTTATTTTCCTTTCTTCATCACTTTTATTTGCTGATAATATTTCCCACATTTTTGATCAGTACCGATATGGTACCGTCAGGATTCGTGATAAAATTTACCTTATCTTTATTTTGATACTGTTCCATGGGAATCCGGATCTCAATCCCCGTATCGGTGATCAGATTCTGTTTTCCATATTTTTTTGTGGTGTTGGGATTTTGGGGAGCCACCTCCGTCTCTGCCAGATGATACTTATCCAGCTTTCGGATCACTTCCTCCTTCATCTCTTCCTGTTCTTTGAAGATCTTGTCGATCAGTACCGGAACAGCAAAACTTCCCTCTTCCTCCAGGGTTTGATTGATGATGCTTTTCGTCTCCATCTGAACCTCAAACTGCTCTGATTCATGATAGAACTTTTTCTGCACATCATCTACCGCTTTCGTCACGATCGCCAGTTTTGATTTTGGTGATAAAGAACCATGGCACTGGAGAAATAGCTGAGAAAAATAGTTTGTTTTCACCCCATTTACCTCATATTTTTTCTCAATGAGACGGATATTCCGATCCGTCAGATCGATAAGCGCCGCCTCCGCCAGTTTCTGATTCTCGCCGGGAAGGATTGCTTTCTGCTTGATCACAGAATTACTGTTCCCCCATGGGTCAGAATCCGTCATATGGGTATAGTACGTCTTATAATTCATTTTCAGCAATGCCAGAAAAGGCTGCTGCTCCACCTGATATTCCGCCACTAAAAGATCTGCCGGAGGAATATCTATATTCTTATTCATCACTGTATAAAGCAATTCTCCCAGCTTCTGGCTTGCCGAAACGAACTGCTCGGTCTGATAATCTTCCAAAAGTAAAGCCGCCTGAGAATCCTCGTCAAAGGTACACTTTTTCATATCGTCACTTTCCATAAGACGATAGATATGCGCCCGGATAAAATCTCCAAAATCCGATCCATGATCCAGAACCTGATCAGAAAGCACCGGCATTCCCATGGAAGAATCCATAATATGTATGATCACCTGCTGCAAACGAATATCTTCTTTCTGCATCCTCCACTTCTCCCTCTGAATTTTTATTGATGCCTTTATGACCCTAACATCTTTTTATTGACTCTATCATAATATATTTTTATCTATCCGTCCAGAAAATTTAAATAATTGCATTTTAGGATGAAGTGTTTTAGAATAAACATACGAGGTGAATTTTACATATGAAACAACAAACAGAACATGATTTCAGCCAGGGCAGTGTCCGGGGAAATATCCTCCGTCTGGCAGGTCCCATGACGCTGGCACAGCTGATTAATCTTCTTTACAATATCATTGACCGCATGTATATCGGCCATCTTCCCAAGGATTCCACGCTGGCGCTGACCGGACTGGGACTGACTTTTCCCATTCTGATGCTGGTAACTGCTTTTACTAATCTTTTCGGCATGGGCGGCGCGCCGCTTTTTTCTATTGCCCGGGGAAAGCAGGATAACAAACGGGCAGCCCGGATTATGGGAACTACCTTCACCATGCTCTTTTTATCGGGAATCCTGCTGACTATTCTGGGTCTTTTATTTAAGAAACCTCTCCTGTATCTTTTTGGAGCCAGTGATTCTACCTTTCCCTTTGCCGATACGTACCTTTCCATCTATCTTCTGGGAAATGTTTTTGTCATGTTCAGTCTTGGCATGAATAATTTTATCAATGCTCAGGGATTTGCCAAAAAAGGAATGCTGACCGTACTGATCGGAGCCGTATTAAATATCATTCTCGATCCCGTTTTTATCTTTATTTTAGATATGGGTGTTGCCGGGGCTGCTTTAGCCACCATTCTTTCCCAAATGATATCTGCCCTCTGGGTACTCCGTTTTCTGACAGGGAAGGAAACACTGATTCGCCTGACCCGAGACAATCTGCATATTCATCTGCCCCTTCTGGGAGAAATTATCTCGCTGGGCGCTTCCGGTTTTATTATGTCTTTTACCAACAGCGCGGTTCAGATAGTATGCAACGCCTCTCTTCAAAATTTTGGAGGAGATATTTATGTGGGTGTCATGACCGTAATAAATTCCATCCGGGAAGTAGTCTCTATGCCAGTACAGGGGATCACCAATGCCGCCCAGCCCGTTATGGGATTTAACTATGGAGCAAAAAAGCCCCGCCGGGTGCGTGAGGGGATTCGCTTCATGTCTCTGGTCTGCATCCTCTATACTACGGCGATCTGGATAATACTTCTTATTTTTCCGAAGCCATTTATCCACCTTTTTAATAGTAATTCCCAATTACTTCAACTGGGAGTACCGTCCATGACCATTTACTTTTTCGGATTTTTCATGATGTCCTTTCAGTTTTCCGGGCAGTCTACTTTCGTAGCCTTAGGGCGCTCCAAAAGCGCCATCTTTTTCTCCCTGTTTCGGAAAGTCATCATTGTGATCCCCCTGACCCTTCTTCTTCCCCATGTGGGAAGTCTGGGCGTATACGGCGTCTTTCTGGCGGAACCCATCTCCAATTTTATCGGAGGAGGCGCCTGTTTCTTAACCATGATGCGCACTGTCTGGCCAGAACTGAAAAAACAGGAGCGGGAACAAAACAATTTTTCCTTATAAACATTTCTACAAAAAGGGAGCCTGCCGCATTTATCTGTATTCAGAATGCGACAGCTCCCTCTATTAAAATTACCTATCAGTTTCTTCTATCAGTTTTCGGATCACCGGAATTTGCTCTTCCAACTCCTTAAGATCAGCAATCCTCCACTCCCAGTTGGGGCTTCCCGTGGTTCCCGGCTGATTCAGACGGGCTTCATCTCCGAGATTCAGAATATCCTGCACAGTTACTACCGATAACTGCGCTATACTCTGAAATACTCCATGAATAAAACGATGCGACAGTTTTTCTTCCCCGCATCCTTTCTCTTTTAAAAGTTCATCCACATCCCGTCTGGTTGTCTCATCCTTGCTCAGATACCATCCCCTGATGGTCTGATTATCGTGGGTTCCCGTATACAGGATCAGATTTTCCCGATCTGGAAAATCATTATTTTTCTCATCCGGGTCCAGGGAAAACTGATAAACTTTCATTCCCTTAAATCCAAAATGATCCCGCAGAATACCAACCTCTGGACGAAGATCCCCCAGATCTTCTATCACAATCTCAATATCCGGATAGCGTTTCAGCAGATGTTCAAATACCTCATAACCGGGAGCTTCGATCCACTCCCCATCTATCGCTGTGGGGCAGTCTGCCGGAATCTTCCAGTATGTATCGAAAGCACGAAAATGATCGATCCGTACAATATCAAATAAATTTTGATTGTATCCAATCCGTTCCATCCAGAACTGATATCCGGTCTCCTTTAGATACTCCCAGTCATAGATCGGATTTCCCCATCTTTGTCCTGTAGGACTGAAGTAATCTGGCGGTACTCCCGCAATATACGTGGGGCGGAAATTTTCATCCAGCAAAAAGCATCTGGTATTTGCCCACACATCGAGAGAATCAATCCCCACATAGAAAGGCAGATCTCCCATGATCCGAATATCCAGACGGTTCACATACGCTTTCAGTTCCATCCACTGACAGTAAAACACATACTGTAAAAACATCTGATACTGAATTTCTTCTTCCTGTTCCGGGGTAAATTCTGCGCTACGCTCCATCATCCAGCGTTTATCCTCTTCCTCCCAGTCCAGCCAGCATTTTTTGTCATTTTTCTGTTTCAGCATATAAAATACACCGTACTCATACACCCATTCCTGAGAAGCAAATTCTTCATAATTCTCATCTGGAAAGAAACTTGCAAACGCCTTTCTAAGATACGGCTCCTTATAAGCCCGTACCGCCTCATAATCAATCTGAGCGCTCTCTTTTCGAAACGCTTCCGGCGCCCCGGGCAGCATACCATCCTCCGCCAGTTTTTCCAGACTGATATACAACGGATCTCCCGCATAGGAAGAATACGGCTGATACGGGGAATTTCCATATCCGAGAGGATTCAATGGCAAAATCTGCCATACCCCAAATCCCATCTGATGGATGCAATCAGCAAATGCATACGCACCTTTACCAAAATCCCCCACCCCATACTCTGAGGGCAAAGACGCCACTGGCATTAAAACTCCTGCTTTTCTTGTTTCACTCATAATCCTTCTCCTTTCCCGTCCTAATCCAGACGGATATTTTTCAAAGCAGCCGCAAATGCATTATTTAACGGCTCCTCCGTTTCCTTTTTCTGTTTTTTCAGATAGGCGGCTACATCTTTTTTAGATACGCCTCCTCCTTCTGCTTTTCTTCTTTCCTGAAATTTGGAGAGTCTCTCTTTGTGACCGCAGGAGCAGACAAACGTACTGTCTTCCCCTTTCCCGATCATCTCCATTTTTTTATGACAGACCGGGCAGCGAGCATTCGTCACCCGGGATATTGTTTCCCGATAACCGCATTCCCGATCCTGACATACCAGCAATTTAGAATTTTTCCCATTCACTGCCAACAGCCGTTTTCCGCAGCGTGGGCATTTTTTATTGGTGAGATTATCATGGCGGAAAGTACCCTCCTCCGCCCGGATCTCATTGATCAGCTCTACCGTATACTGACGGATATCCCCCATAAATTTCCGATCATCCAGCTCGCCTCTGGCAATTTTAGACAGCTTCATTTCCCACTGCGCCGTCAATTCCGGCTTCTTCAGATCGGAAGGTACCAATTTCAAAAGCTGCCTCGCTTTTGAGGTCGTATGAATCTCATTTCCCTTCTTTTCCAGCAGAAAACTGTGAAATAACTTATCAATAATATCTGCCCTGGTCGCTACCGTTCCCAACCCTCCGGTTTCTCCCAGCGTTTTTGCCATTTCTCTGTCTCCCGACTCCATGTATTTTACCGGATTTTCCATGGCAGAAAGAAGCGTAGCCTCTGTAAAATATGGCGGCGGCGTGGTTTTTCCCTCTCTCAGGTTAAACTGTACCCCGGAAAGCCTCTGCCCTTCTTCCAGCCGGGGAAGGGTCTGACTTTTCAACTCCCCACCCTCTTCTTCCTCTTCTCTCATTTCGTATACCTCACGAAAGCCGGCCTGTAAAATCACATTTCCCTTCGCGGTAAATTCTTCCTCACCGCAGCGGATTACCAGTGTGGTTTCCTCAAAAATACAGGGAGGATACAGCACGCTTAAAAACCTTCGCACCACCAGATCATAGATTTTTCTCTCTTCATTGCTCATCCGTGTCAGATCCACAAACTGCTCTGTGGGAATAATGGCATGATGATCGGACACCTTACTGTTATTGACAAAAGAAAGCTTTTTGGCTTCTAATTTCTGCCCACGGATCTGAGCTGCCAGCTTCCGGTAAGGTCCTACAGCGCAAGCTTCCAGACGCTCCGGGATGGTTCCCACCACATCTTCCGTCAGATATCGGGAATCCGTTCTGGGATATGTGAGAACCTTATGATTTTCATACAGTCGCTGCATAATATTCAGCGTTTCCTTGGCTGAAAAACCAAATCGTTTGTTTGCGTCCCTCTGCAGTTCCGTAAGGTCATAAAGTTGAGGCGGAAAGCTCTTCTTCTCTTTTCGCGTCACCTTTTCAATCACAAAAGGTTCTTTTTTCACCTGTTCCAGAATTTTTTCCATCTTCTCTTTTTGAAAAGATCGAAAACTTCCCGTTTTTTTATCTTTCCAGATAAAGGTTACTCCCGCTGCCTTTGCCTGAAGCCCATAATACGTCTCCGGCACAAACTTTCGGATTTCCTCCTCCCGGGCGGCGATCATCGCCAACGTCGGCGTCTGCACCCTTCCGCAGGAAAGCTGGGCATTATATTT
>UMET01016408.1_pt1 | contig 16746 bp, 12 predicted proteins | sample 1964821 | NCBI WGS metagenome assembly UMET01 (sample SAMEA4836027, study PRJEB28245) | human gut metagenome | biome: gut microbiome; material: fecal sample | place: Denmark | collected 2008
CGTCTTCGTCCGTTCAAAGAGCACCCGTTTCAGGTAAAAGATGTGAAATGGGGAAGCATCAATGCGACAGCATACTGTGTTGAACCATCGAAAAAAGGACCGGGAAATGGAACTTATACGATCCAGAAACTTGCCGATGGAAAGACACTTGCAAAGGTCTGCTATTACGGAACAAAAGCAAGTGATGAGAATGGTTTCTTCGATGAGAAACATCCGGATTTTCCGGCAGGAAAGAGATTCATCATTACCCATCTTGCAGCAGCTTATGCAAATGGATCCAGTGACTGGGCATCCGGAACTAATGCAACAGGAAAGAACCTGGCAATGGAGCTTTACAATTATTGTGTAAATATGCCGGACATTCCGTCTGTAGATATGAGCTTTTCCGAATCTAATGTAAAGGCTTATGTGGAAGGAAACAGCCAGCGAACAAGTGTGATCACATTCAAAGCGGATAAACTGCAGACGATCACTTTCAAGCTGCCGAAAGGTGTAAAACTTGTAAATGTGACAACCGGAAAAACAAGTGCTGCAGGGGCTAATGTGGAGATTTCTGGTGGTACAAAGTTCTATCTGACAGCACCACTTAATCAGGCAGAAAATGTCAGTGCTACTTTCTCTTCTAAGATGAAAGGAAGTATTGATAAGGAATATTCAGCCTATAAGATCACAACAGGATCTGGAACACAGGACCTGGCTCTTGTTTTCGGTGAAGGTGTCGGAAATGAGAAATATGTGGATTTTAAAGTAACCTGGACAAAAGAATGCAAAGTATCCATTGTAAAGAAAGATCAGGATACAGGAAATGCACTGGCTGGTGCAGTGTACGGGATCTATTCCGATGCTGCATGTACAAAGCTGATCGCAGAGATGCCTGCAACTGATCAGAATGGTGCTTCACAGCTCACAATGGAAAAGACACAGGAAGTTGTTTATCTGAAAGAAATCTCTGTTCCAACAGGGTATCAGATCGATACAAAGTCTTATAATGTGACTCTTGCTATCGGAAAGACAACGACTAAAAATGTAACAGACAAACGTGTAAATGCAAAGCTCAACATTGCAAAACAGGATGCTGAGACAGGCAATGAAGCCCAGGGTGATGCAACACTGGAAGGTGCGGTATATGGTCTTTATGCAAGGGAAGATATTGTTCATCCGGATGGAAGAACAGGAACAATCCATAAGAAAGACAGCCTGATCACATCCCTGACAACGGATAAGAATGGCGAAGCCTCTGTATCGGATCTGTATCTTGGAAAGTATTATCTGAAAGAGCTTAGTGCTCCGGTGGGATATGTACTGGATCCGACAGAACATGATGTGGACTGTACTTACGAAGGTGCTACTGTTCCGACAGTAGAAAGAACTTCTGTATGTAAAGAAACTGTCATCAAGCAGCCGTTCCAGATCATCAAGGCCGCAAACAACGGAAAGACAGATGCAGATCTACTTAAGGGAGTTGGTTTTTCAGCATGGCTTGTCAGTGATTTGAAAGTAAAGGCAGATGGAAGTTATGATTTTGATTCAGCCAGACCGGTCGTACTGACTGCAAATGGCCAGACAGAAATGTTTACCGATGAAAAAGGATATGCAAAATCAATTCCGCTTCCATATGGAACTTATGTGGTGAGAGAAACCACAAGCAAACACAATTATGCACCGGTCGATGATTTTGTAGTGAAGATCACAGAGAATCATCCAGATACACCGCAGACATGGCGAGTACTTCTGGATAAAGAATTCAAAGCAAAATTAAAGATCATCAAAAAGGATGCAGAAACACAGAAATCTGTACTCCTGGCCAATACTGAATTCAAGGTATATGACCTGGATAATCAGAAATATGTGGAACAGACGACATCCTATCCAAAGCCAACGGTACACAAATCTTATTTCACAAATGAAGAAGGATACCTGGTACTGCCAAAGAATCTGAAACCTGGTAACTACCGGATTGAGGAAGTGACGGCACCTGATGGGTACACAATATCCAAAAACCATGTGACAGTAAAAGTTGACTCAGATACTGCTTATCTGACTGATTCTGTTACAGGAGATGCAGTCATTGATGTGGAATATACTAACGTGCCAGTTAAAGGTCAGTTAAAGATCTATAAACAGGGTGAAGTATTAAAAAGATTTGATAAGGACTTTCAGTATGAAATGGATAAACTTGCAGGAGCAGAATTTGAAGTCTATGCGGCAGAGGATATCTATACTGCCGATCATCAGGTAGATGCAGATGGACAGAGAACGCTGTATTTTGCAAAGGATGTATTTAACTTCTTCCCTACTGCACAGAGTCATGCACAGATTCCTATGGAAGATAGAATTCTTGAAAAACTTCAAGCTTTTCATGACACTTTAGGTGAAGATATTAAATATTTATCAGATGCGGAAGAAGTTTCTGCTAAGAAATTATTTTCAGATTTAAATAAAGATCTGGATGCTGACGAGGAAGGAAGTACAAATCCTGAGCTGGCGTATCTTGCGACGATTAGGCAGATAAGGGACAATGATCCAAAATTATTTGCACAGATTAAACGACTTCCGAGAAAAGCTAAAGCTGGAAAACTTTCAGATAGTATTGATACAACGTCAACCATAAGTTTTATTCGAAAAGGGGCTTTAAAGACGTTTTTTATGTCAAATTCGTTGGGTGCACATCAGATTACTTTTATGGAAGCTATTCCATATATTAAGGCTGACCCAGATGATGAGAAAGTCGCAGTTGGTAGTATGTATTATAACCAGTTCGAGCAGAATGATACGGCATTTGATGACATGCTTCTTCAGGAAGAAGAAATTTCGATTGAAAGACCAATGGTCACAGGAAACGATGCAAAAATAATTCGATTGCTGAGAGCCATAAAGTCTGAGCCTAGACTTGCTTTTCCAAACAAAGCGGCAGCACGATCCATGGCAGAAAAAGTCACCGTATTGATGGATGTGAAATTCTTCTCTTCAGAAGAATGAATTTCAGAGAAGATACTGACCGGATGATTGCTATTGGTAAGGACAGTAGCTTCTGTAACATGATATCCTTTTTTATAAATATTCTTTGTTGCAGTACTTTCAGAACCATCGCGCACCCAACCGAGAGATTCAAATTTGTAACCGTCAGGTTTCACAACATCGCTGTCATCGATATGAACAACAGGATGCTCCGGACACCATTTTTTAATCTGTGCCAGATAAGACCGTAACACATCTTCTGAAGTTCCTTTCGCAAGATGTTTGGAAAGACGGTCAACGATATTGATCTTTCTAGACGGTTCATGTAACTGGTCAACGATGTCGGTAAGCAGGCAACTGCCGGAAGCAAGAATGCCATAATTCATGTCGGCCATAAACTTTTTTTCCGGTTTAGGAAGGTTTTTAGAAATTTTATTGGAAAAAGATAAAATTTCCCGTTTCATTTGATAAGTATTTGATGTAAAATTAACCATAAGGAATCCCCTTTCTTTTTTGTTTAGTAAAGTTTTTGTTTGGTAGCTTAATTTTACATCAAAAAGGGAAAGGATTCCTTATATTTTGGGCATTTTTTGAAAGTTGTTTATAACCGAGGCGGTTGGTTTGAAGCTCTGTGGATAAAACTGCGGAAACTCAAGTTCCTATTTATTGCATATTATATAAAAATATGATATCATTACAAAAAATTACAAAAAATGCCTTTTGGCATTTTTTTAAGGAAAAGTTGAATATGTCTAGCAATTTAAAAGAAATTATCCAGTATGTTTCATGCTCTGAATACAAAGGTTCGATAGATAAAAAACTTCGACGATTATTAAAAAAAGCGAATTTAAAAATCAATTATGCAAATAAAAATGATTTACTAATTGAAAATGAAATGCCTTCGAACTACGTTTATGTTCTGATCGATGGATATTGCTGTTCCGAAAAATATAGTCCCGATGGAAAACTCCTCACTTCTTCTGCAATTGGTGCAGTAGAAGTTTTTGGCTTATATGAAGTAGCACATCCTGCTTTTGAACACCATACCGCTACAATTCGATGTATCTCTCCATGCGCATACATCAGTATTCCAAAACAGATGTACGTGGAAGAAGCTTTATCTGACGCTGAGTTTGCTTGGATCAGCGCCCAACATTTATCTTTATTAACCGAACGAATTCTTGCTGAAAATGAACCTTTACTTTTAAATAATACAAAAGATAAGCTCCTACTCCAGCTTTACCAATATTCGATCAACCAAACCCACTTTCCAGTTATTATCAAGCTCAAAAAAGAGGAGCTCGCAAATATTTTAAATATCAGTTTGCGAACTCTTTATAGGCAATTAGATTTTCTTTATCAGGAAGAGTTTCTTTCTTCCTATCACGGGAAAATTATGATTACAGAAGAACAATTTCATAATATAAGGGCTCACCTGGATGAGTTGTTTTAAGAGTCTTATTACGCACATAGAAAATAGCACACTAACTGGAAATGTTAATGTGCTATTTCTGATTTTATAAAATTTGATGCTGTTAAACTTGATACAGCCAACAAAAACTACCGGACGGAATTGAAACAGCTTTTCCCTCTTTGTGTTGTCCTGACATCACATCCATATAAAGTCCTTCTTCTTGAATCCAAGCTGTTTTGTCTTCTTCAGAAAAATTAAATAACGCAATCAGTTTCTCTTTTCCCAATATTCGCTTAATTCCAAGTATTGCATTGTCATATGTTTCCAGCATCTCTATCTCTGCCCGTGTATCAAAAACCTTATGTTTCGCACGGAATGTTTCCAATTTCTGCAAGGCGCTAAAAATCTGATGTTGGCTTGTACCTTCTTCATAGATTTTTTTCTGAAGACTCCATTGAAATTTCCCGCGATGCAGATATCTGGAATCCTCACATTTCATCGGATCTTCATGATAACTATAATCATTTAATTGGCCAATTTCATCACCACTATACAACACCGGGATTCCGGATTGGGAGAGCAAATATGCATGTAACATAATCACTCGTTTTACTGCCTGCCGAATTTCCGTCTCATTCCGTTCATACACTGCTTTTTCCAAACCGCATAGAGATGCCGTCGTTCCACATAGTCTGGCATCTTTACTGATCGGATCTGAATTGTATAATTCACCACGCCCTACAGCTTCCGGATACTTTCCGGTTAGATAATCATTCAGATATTGTTTATGAGGGATTTCTTGAATCGAGTAATTCTTTAACCACTCGTAATCCAAACCCCATCCGATATCATCATGACAACGAAGGTAATTCAAAAAAACATATTCTTTCGGCAAATGATTGACAATCTCCATCTGCCTCTTCAAAAGTCTCACATCCTTCGTTGCTATCGTATGCCACGTTGTTGCCATCGTTGTAACATTGTATAGCAGATGACATTCCGGTTTTTCTACACTTCCAAAATATGGTGCTACTTTCGAAGGTTCCATAACAACTTCCCCAAGCAAAAGTACGCCCGGACATACAATGTCTGTCACAATTCTCATCATTCGGACTATATTGTGAACCTGAGGAAGATTCCGACAGCTCGTTCCTAACTGCTTCCAAATATATGGAACCGCATCTAATCTTAAAATATCAATTCCTCGATTGGCAAGATAGAGCATATTATCAATCATCTCATTGAGTACAACCGGATTCCAATAATTTAAGTCCCACTGATATGGATAGAATGTTGTCATGACATGTTTTCCTATATCGGGGAGCCATGTAAAATTCCCTGGTGCTGTTGTCGGAAACACTTGCGGAACAGTCTTTTCAAATTCTGCCGGAAGATCATAATTATCGTAAAAATAATACCGATCCATATATTCTCGTTCGCCTTGTCTGGCGCGCCTTGCCCATTCATGCTCTTCTGACGTATGGTTCATTACGAAATCAAGACAAACACAGATATTCCGCTTATGGCATGCATCTGTCAAGTTTTCCAACTCTGCCATCGTACCAAGTTCCGGCTGAACACTTCGAAAATCTGCCACTGCATACCCACCGTCGCTTCGACCCTTTGGAGAAGCAAGAAGAGGCATCAGATGCAGATAGTTCACTTGACAGGATTCAATATAATCCAACCGTTTTTTAACTCCGTTTAGATTCTCTGCAAATGCATCTGTATACAACATCATGCCGAGCAGTTCACTCTTTTTGTACCAATCCGCATCCTTTACACGCATCTCATCTAACTTTTTTAGATTCTGCTTTCGCTCATGATACGCCTTTTGCATCCGATACAGTAAATTCTCAAATTGATCCCATTGTTCTGGATACAATTCCATATAAAGCCATTTTAATTCGTCATAATATCGTTCTAAGCGTTTCTCATAGCCCTTCTCTACCTGCATTTTTTTTGTCTTCATCCTTCTTGTCCTTATCTACTCTTTTCTTCTATAAGCTTTTGGATCTCCTGCTCTTTTGGCATAGAACGGATTGCCCCTTTTTTCAATGTAATCAATGCTGCCCCTGCATTGGCAAATGTAAGCATCTCTTCCAACTCTTTCTTGGAAAGATTTTGGAAGTCATGCTCTAGCACATATCCCAAAGAACATCCGCAAAACGTATCTCCTGCCCCTGTCGTTTCAATCGCCTGTACACAGAATCCTTCTTTTTCTACTCGCATTCCTTTATAATAGGCACAGCTTCCATCTTTCCCCTTCGTAAGAAGAATCAACGGAATCTGATATTTTTCCTGCAAAACAGCAATTCCCTCGTCAAAATCTTCTTTTCCCGTTACAAACTGAATCTCATTATCGGAGATTTTCAGAATATCACATTGCCGGAACCCATACTCCATCTGCTCCTTTGCAAGCTCCAGCGATTCCCACAACGGCTCTCTCAGATTCGGATCAAAGGAAATAAGAACGCCTGCTTTTTTTGCAACGGAAACTGCTTTTTTCGTTGTTCTTCGCACACCTTCATGTGTCATAGACAAGGTTCCAAAATGAAATATTTTTGCACCGCTTATAACTTCCGGATTGATTTCCTCCTCTCTAAGCATCATATCTGCTCCCGGATTCCGATAAAACGAAAACTCTCTGTCCCCATCCGACAATGTATGTACAAATGCAAGTGTTGTCCGCACTTCTTCATCCATGATCAAATTTTCTGAAGAAATTCCCACTTCATCCAATGTATGTTTCAACAAATTCCCAAACATATCTCGTCCTACTTTCCCAATAAAAGCTGTCCTTTTCCCTAATTGGTTCAGCATGGCAAGCACATTGCACGGCGCTCCTCCCGGATTCACCTCCAAAAGTTGATTTCCCTGTTCACTTTTTCCACTTTCTGTAAAATCTATTAAAAGTTCTCCAAGCGCTACTACATCATACATGTTCTCTCTCCTTGTATGGTTATTCACCTATTCTAAAGTTTCTATTACTACAGATACATTTGCATGTACCTCAAGTTCGTCTCCCAATCGATATACTGCATTTGATATTACAGCTTCTCCCTCATTTACAAACACTTCGATCAAATTAGGATCTACATATACTTCCAATTCAAATCCATCTTCCAATTCCGGTGTTGCAAATTCGGTGCGGAACTGTGGAAATGCCTTATGCAACACACTTCTGTCTGTACAGATTTTCTTGCCTTGACGGAAGATACGATATCCTCCGACATTGACTTCTTCTCCATCTTCCAAAGAAAAACGTAAACGATATCCAGCATCAGAAGCTTCTTTGGGAGAAGAAATCCTTTTGGTATATACCTCTTGAATATTAGGATGTACACGAAAATATATTTTCTCATCTTCAATCTCAACAACACGTGGAATGCTCATCATCCCCTGCCACTTTCCATCTACCGGTTCCGGCATACGCAGCCAAGCCATCAAAACTCTTCTTCCCTGTGCATCTACTGTGCTCTGTGGTGCATAAAGTTCTAATCCATAATCAAAAAATTGATATGCATCCGGAAGTTCCATTTTACAGCCTTCTTTTTCAAAAGACACCTGCATACAAATGGCCTGATTCTCATCTGCCTTTCCATCTTTCAAAAGTCCCATTGGAGAGAAGATTACCATTTGTTTGCCGTTTACTTCAAAGTAATCCGGACATTCCCACATCCATCCAAGCTCTTCTTTCGATGTCGCATTTACATATTTCCAATGCTCCTTGTCTGTACTTTTGAAAAACAGTAATCTTCCTATTCTGTCTTCAATTGTACTTCCAAGCACCATATACCAGCCGTCCTCTTCTTTCCAGACTTTTGGATCTCTTGTGTGTCTTGGATCTCCGATCTGCGCATCATGAATGACCGGAATCACTGTTTTCTTATCCTTGATATTGTCAAAATGAATTCCATCCTCTGAAGTGATCATCATCTGTGCAGATACAAACTGTTCATCTAAACAAAGATTAATATCCTCTGGATTTTCTACAGTATAATTCACCCCAGTATAATACAGATACAATTTTCCATCTTCTTCTACAGCGCTTCCGGAAAAACATCCGCTCCTGTCATCTGCCTTACTTGGGAACAATGCAATTCCGATATTCTCCCAATGTACTAAATCCTTACTTACCATATGATTCCAATGCATTCTTCCCCATCTGGCATCATATGGAAAACATTGATAAAATAAATGGTATACACCTTGATAATAAATAAAACCATTCGGGTCATTCATCCAATTGTTGTTCGGTTTTACGTGTATTTTCTGCATAGAATTCCTCCACTACTTCTTTACTGCAAACGGTTGTAAAAGAGCTTCCGCTTCTTCGGCTTCTTCTCCATCCGCATAAATTTGAACCATAACAGGCTCTGATAGATCAATACTGAAAATCCCCATAATCGACTTTGCATCGATCACATAACGTCCTGACACAATGTCCACATCACAATCTAATTTACATACTGCATTCACAAACTTTTTAACGCCTTCTATTGTACCTAAAAAAATATTCATTGTCTTCATATTCGTTTCCTCTACATATAATTCATCTCTGTATCTTTATCAAAGAAATGCATCTTTGACGGCACAAACACAAACTCTATCTCATCATCAATCTGACTGATCTCATATTTCGATACTCTCGCTACTGCCTGACAACCTCCGAATTGAAAATACAGATTGTTTTCATTTCCCATTACTTCTGTATCAGTAATAACTGCCTTCTGACGACTTTCTTTATATAAATCCAAATTCGCTGCATCCGTTTTCAAATCTTCACCACGGATTCCGAGAATCATCTCTCCTTCTTTTCCATCAAGCTTCTTCACAACACTCTCTGACAATGTGAATGTATTACCGTCTGCAAATGTGATTTTATTTCCTGTAACTACTACATCAAAGAAATTCATCTGCGGCGAACCGATAAATCCTGCTACAAATTTATTCACCGGATGATCGTAAAGCTCCATTGGCTTTCCTACCTGCTGAATCACACCGTCTTTCATAATCACGATGCGATCTGCCATTGTCATCGCTTCCACCTGATCATGTGTTACGTAAATCGTTGTTGCCCCGAGTTCGCGATGCAGCTTACTGATCTCTGTTCTCATACTGACGCGAAGTTTTGCATCTAGATTTGACAATGGTTCGTCCATAAGAAATACTTTCTGGTTTTTTACGATTGCTCTTCCAAGCGCTACTCGCTGACGCTGTCCACCGGATAAATTTTTCGGTTTTCTATTTCTATATTCTTGTAATCCTAAAATATCAATTGCCCAATCCACCTTTTCCTTAATTTGATCTGCAGGCATTTTCATATTCTTCAACCCATAACCGATATTTTTCTCTACTGTCATATGCGGGTACAATGCGTAGTTCTGGAATACCATTGCGATTCCTCTGTCTCTTGGAGCTACTTCATTTACTTTTTTCCCATCAATATAAAGTTCTCCTTCTGTAATCTCTTCAAATCCTGCAATCATACGAAGTGTTGTAGATTTCCCGCAGCCTGATGGTCCTACGAATGCGATAAATTCTTTCTCATTGATCTCTAAATTAAAATCATCTACAGATTTTTTCTCTGCACCTGCATATTTCTTCCCAATATTTTTAAATTCAATAAAAGCCATAATATATTAACCCTCCTTAGAGCCTGTTGAAGTTACGCCTTCTACAATCTGTTTTGAGAACAGCGCGTAGATGATCATAACCGGAATCGTAATCAATGTGATGACAGCAAGTACCTGTCCCATTGTAGTATTATCGTTAGATGTAATGGAATTTAATCCAATCTGTGCTGTCAGAAGATCACTAGATGTAAATACAAGTGACGGCCAGAGATAATCATTCCATACACCTAAAAATGTAAATACGCTGACTGTTGCAACTACAGTCTTTGACATCGGCAACACCATAGTGAAAAAGTATTTGACCGGTCCGCAGAAGTCAAGCTGCGCCGCTTCATATACATCATCCGGCAGGCTTACAAACACCTGTCTGAATAAAAAGATATTAAACGGATTCACGATCATTGGTAAAATATAACCCATCACCGTATTCAAAAGTCCTACCTTTGCGATTATTAGAAAATGAATCGTAATGACCGTCTCTGTTGGTACGATCAGAAGCATCATAATAATCAGAAGCCATTGTTCACGGAATGGGAATTTCACCTTAGCAAGCGCATATCCGGCCAAACCATTTACAATAATTCCAAGTACAATAAGAACTGCCGCATAAAACAATGTGTTCAACATGTACCGTAAAAAATTCGTATCCGTAAGGATTGTCATATAGTTTTCAAAATAATTTCCGTTCAACGCCGGTGGAATAAATGCTGCCAATGAATTCATATCAGCAGTGATCGCCGCATCCGGTTTAAAGGAATTGGCAATCATCCAAATGACCGGGAACAGGAAAAATACAGATAATACTAAGAGGAAAACAATCAAAATCCAATTAATTGTTTTTTGCTTTTTTGTTAACATGTTTATCCTCCTTTCCTTTTGTCAATACATTCTGAATGATTGTCAAAATGACTACAAATACAGTAAATACAATTGCCATCGTAGATGCAAGTCCCATCTCCCAGTTCATAGTACCTGTCTCATAAATATCATAAACAAGCGTATAGGTTGAGTGATCCGGTCCACCGCCTGTCATAACCATCGGCTGCACCAACATACGGAATGCTCCGATCGTTACTGTAATGAATACGAATACGCAAAGCGGTTTAAGTTCCGGAAGTGTGATATCTCTGAATTTCTGCCATGCGCTTGCATGATCCAGTTCCGCCGCTTCATAAAGTGCAGGATTGATATTCTGAAGTCCTCCAAGAAAAATGATCATCTGATATCCGACTCCCTGCCATACGCTCATGATCGCGATAGATGGAAGCGCCTGTTTTGCGCTATATATAAACGGCTGTGCGTCAATTCCGATCTGTGACAGCATCGTATTTAAAATTCCTTCCGGACTATAAATATTCATCCACAAAGTAGATACAACTGCCAGCGACATAACAACCGGTATAAAGAATGCCACTTTAAAATATTTTTTACAATGCGTCACCTTATTGATTCCAAGTGCAAGAAGTAAAGCTCCAACACATTGAAGAGGAACAATAATCAGTACAAATTTTACTGTATTAAAAAATGCCTTTAAAAAAAGTTCATCTTTGAATATATTTACATAGTTCTCCAATCCGACAAAGCGTGTCATGTCCGGATTCAAAGCAAAATAATCAGTAAAGCTAAAAATGAATGTTAGCGCCATTGGTAAAAACAAGAATAAAGTAAGCAGTATCAGTGCCGGACCAAAAAACGCCATTCCTAAAATCGATTCTTTTTTCTTCATTATTCTCTTGTGTAACGTTCCAGTTTCGCGTTAATCCTTTCTACAGATTTATCCATTTGTGTCTGTGTATCCTTTCCTCCTAAAGCAACACTTTCAAGAAGCTGTTGGAAAGATGTACTTACCTGTGGATAAACAGGTGTCTTCGGTCTCGGATGTCCATATTTACTCAATTGCTCATAAAGTGCATTGTAGTTCTCGTCTGTCTGGAAAATCTCAATCTGTTCAAATGCTTCATATGTAGATGGAAGTGACTTTGCGGTTTCCCACATATTCACACCGCTTTCTACACCGCTCATCCACTTTACAAGCTCGGTAGCTCCTTCGATTTTTTCTGTTGTAGCAGACGCTGCAAACGCCCAGGAACCTGTCGGTGTATATCGCTCTCCGTTCCACTCATCTCCCACAACATAAGGAGCAACTCCAAGATCTAGCTCCGGATAACTCTCATATACGGTATTTACTTCCCAAGCGCCATCAAACTTAAATGCTGCCCTTCCACTTTCAAATAAAAATTCAATCGGGGATTCCGACATATATTTCTTTTCCACAATCTGTCGGAAATAATTCATTGTCTCTGCATTTTCTTCTGAGTTAAAATATCCATCTACTGTAAGACCATCTTCACTCACAAGATTACCTCCATTCGCCCAAATAAACGGTGCGTAGAAATAAATACTTGTTTCACCTACCGGAAATGTCATATCAAGTGGATAGCCTTTTTTCTCATCCATAATAGGCTTCAATTTTTCTAAAATTCCCATAAACTCTGTTGTTGTCCACGGATGATCCGAATCAGGAATTTCAATTCCGGCTTCTTCTAAAATATCCTTATTATAGTAAAGGCCTACGCTGGATTCCATAACTCCTAAAGCATATAATTTATCATCATAAGTTCCTTGGTCAATAATGGATTCCAAATATTTTCCTCTTTCTTCCTCTGTCAATGGCGCCAATGGCTGAATGATATTATTCTTTGCATACGCCGCTACATTTGGTCCATCAAGCGTCAACACATCTGGAAGATCTCCGGAAAGTACCGAAGAATTAATCTTGTCTGAATATCCTCCACCGCTGTCGTTTCTTGGGATAAATTCAATGTCTGCAAAATATGTCCCGTTATATTTCTCATTAAAACTTTCTACAGATTCCCTGTATACCTGCCCTTCCGGCGTATCCTCAATACTATGTACCCAAATTGACAGATACTCTTCTCCTTCATCATATCCCTTCACATCTCCCGGATGAACTTCTTTTTTCTGACATCCTGTCAAACTTCCGACTATAAGCAGTCCAACCAGAAGCAGATACTTCATTTTCCTCATAGTCTCCTCCTTTTCGCTTTACTTGACTCATATATTTCTTTTGTGATAACCGGTAAAGTAACCGGTTACTTTATAGTTTCATACTAGCAAACTTACAAGCATCCGTCAAGAAATATTCCATCCTCTTTTCTATTTTCAGAATGATTCACAATTCTTATCACCTATTTTTATAACATTGTTACAAAACCGGTTACTTAACCGATTCTTTTACCGGTTATCCTTGTTTCGTTTTTTCTTTTTTGCTATACTGTCCATAGTAAGATTCTCAAAGGAGGGGATTTTAAATGAGTAAAAAAAATGTAACTTTTAGCGATATTGCTGAGTACACACATTTTTCAAAGACAACGATATCCAGATATTTTAACAATCCGGATTCTTTGACATTAGAAAATCAACAGATTATTACAGATGCTTTGGAAGCTCTCAACTATAAACAAAATAAGGTAGCAAGGATTCTTGCCAATGGGAAAACAGAGTTTATCGGAATTATTATACCAAACTTATATATGCATTATTATTCCGCTATTCTAGACCGGATTCTTTCCACTTATAAAAAATATGGATACAAATTTCTCGTATTCACCGGAAATGACAATGAAGAAATCGAACGAAAATACATTCAAGAACTGCTTGCCTATAAGATTGAAGGAATGATCATTTTAAGCCATACCCTGTCCTCGGAAGAACTGGCTTCCTACAACATTCCAATCGTAGCAATTGAGCGTGAAGATAAACATATCTGCAGCGTAAACACGGATAATTATATGGGAGGTGTGCAAGCGACAAGCCTTCTTGCAAAATCCGGCGCCGAAATTTTAATCCATATCAATGCCGATATTTCACCTAGCATTCCTTCCTACGGGAGAATCAAAGGTTTTCTTGATACTTGTACTGACCAAAATCTCCGTCATGAACTAATACTTACAGATACCGGGCATACTTATGAAGAAAGTATTGAAGTATTTTATCGGCTTTTAGATGAAATCGATCAAAAATATCAAAACACAGTAAAAGGACTTTTTCTTCCAAATGATACATTTGCCAATATTATTTTGAACCGTCTATTCCAAAGATACGGCAAATTACCGGATGATTATAAAATCATTGGCTTCGATGATTCTCCAATTTCTAGAGAATCTATCATTCCTACAAGCACTGTTGGCCAACAGATCGATAAAATCGCGGATACTGCTCTACAAATTTTATCAGAACGCATCAAAGAAAATCATAAGCGAAAACCACGTACATTTCTCGAACCGGTACATAAAGTAATCACACCGATTCTTTTAAACCGGGATACAACGAAATAACTTTGTATTGTAATAAAGGGACTGTCGGGAAATAGGTAGTCCCAAACAGAGGCAGGTGTGATTTATGCGAATCACACCTGCCTCTGAAACTTTTACATAAAAAGAGAAAAAGATGGCTAACGACAACCATCTTCCCTCCGTTACATGTTATAATGTAACTATGCTAAACAATAAATATTATAACGATTTTTTCGAAATTGGGCAACAGAAAATTAACTTCAGTTTCTTCGAATTGAGTTTACCTGACGACGATCCAGTCTATACCCTGAAAAAAGTGATGGAGGAGTTAGATTTTTCCGGCTTGTTAGCCAATTGTTCAGATAAGGGAAGAACCGGGTACAATCCAATTATGATGTATGCTGTCGTCACTTACGCAAACATGCGTGGGATAAGAGCTGTTGACCGTATTGTGGAATTGTGCGAAAGAGACCTTGCATTTATCTGGCTTACTAAGGGGCAGAAACCCAAAAGGGATGCCTTCTATGAGTTTAAGAATAAAAAACTGACTTCTGATGTACTGGACGGGTTGAATTACCAGTTCCTTCGTCGGCTGCAAAAAGAAGGCCTCATCACATTGAAAGCACTTTTTATCGATGGTACAAAAATAGAAGCCAATGCAAACCGTTATACGTTTGTGTGGAGAGGGACCATCAATTATCATCTTGCAGGATTATTGGATACGATTGATTCTTTATATCAGAAGTATAACCTGTTGATTGATGAAAATGAGTATGGTATCAAATATGATATTCCCCATGCCCATATGTTTGTGATTGAAGGGATGGATAAAGTAAGAGAGGTCATTGAAAAGAACCGGAAACGGAAACTGACAAAACATAAAAAGTTATCGAATAATACGCTCATTGAGATTGATAACTGTTCTCCGTTGGAGATCCTGAAACTCCAGAAAAATCTGACACAGATCGCAGAGCAGGAACAGATTTCGTTTGTTTATGGGAAAGGAAAAAGGAAACCGGGGATTCAGCAGCTTTATGAAGAATTAGAAGCGTGCGGGGAACGTCTTATGGGATACAAAGAGTGCTTTGAGACCATGGGGACAGACCGGAACAGCTATTCCAAAACAGATCTGGAAGCCACCTTTATGCGGATGAAGGATGACCATATGAAGAATGGTCAGTTAAAGGCTGCATATAATGTCCAGATCGCAGTAGAGAATTATTTCATCGTCCACGCTTATGTAAGCAATGACCGGACAGATTATAACACATTGATCCCGGTTTTAGAAAAGCATAAAAACGCATTCGGGGAGATTTTGGAAGAAGTAACAGCAGATAGTGGTTATTGCAGTGAGAAGAATCTCCTGTATTTGAAGAAAAATAAAAATCTCCAGCTACATTAAGCTGCAGGATCACGAAAAACGGAAAACACGTGCGTACACAGAAGAGATTGGAAAGTATTACAATATGAAAACGCAGGTGTTTGAGGATGAATTATATTATATTTGCCATGACGGAAGGGAACTGCATCATATCCGCACAGAGACCAAAGAACAGGCTGGTTATACACAGACTTTTGAGGTGTATGGATGTGCAGACTGCAGCGGCTGTGAACACAAAGCCAGATGTTTATATAAATATAACGCTGAAAAAGATGCTGAAAAAAACAAAGTCATGAAGATCAACGAACAATGGGAAACATTGAAAGAAGAATCACATGCAAATATCCAAAGTGAGAAGGGGATCTTAAACCGTCAGATCCGATCCATCCAGACAGAAGGACATTTTGGGGATATCAAAGAAAATGATGGTTTCCGCCGGTTTAATTACCGAACTTCAGAGAAGGTATATAAGGAATTCATGCTGTATGCCATTGGCCGGAACATAAATAAATACCACCGTTTCCTTCATGGTGAGATCAAAAAATTTGAAGGGAAAACGGAAGAAAAGGCTGCTTAGGAAAAGAGTGTTTACAAAAATGCAGCTGAGGGGTTTTTGCGTTCAAAAATACATATAGAAAAGAAAAAATACGAATCTCCCACAGAAGATCAGGTGTGAAAAACACTGATTTCTATGGGGATTCGTATTTTAAGATTCAGGGTCTAAAAATCGGTATTAACCGACAGTCCCATTTCAGTATTATGACACTTAATCTAGTTCTGCCCCTAACTCATACCTCCAATACTCCGCCGCCTCATACTCCCTGGGTTCTGAGAGTACCGGTGCGGTAAAGAGTTCAATCGGAACACCGAGTGTTGATGCGAAGAGTTTCATAAGATCTTCTTTCGGTGTTCGGACATCGCTTTCGTACTGAGCAATCCGGACATCAGCACAGCTGTCGGGAAAGCCAACAGCCATGCCAAGTTCTTTCTGAGTAAGATGATTTTTCTGTCTTAAGTGTTTTAATTTTCTTCCAAATG
>UMET01014458.1_pt1 | contig 16032 bp, 20 predicted proteins | sample 1964821 | NCBI WGS metagenome assembly UMET01 (sample SAMEA4836027, study PRJEB28245) | human gut metagenome | biome: gut microbiome; material: fecal sample | place: Denmark | collected 2008
CCGCCGTTAAGGTAATAACTTAAAATAGGCGCGCAAAATCACCTGCCCCAACCAACGGTTTTTTTCTTTCCCCGTAGTCGGGGCAGGCTCTCATCGCATATTGAAATAAAAAAGAACCGATAACCACAAGTGAATTTACCTTGTGCATTATCGGCTCTGCGTCTGTGCGTCTGGCTCTTGGATAATAGACAAATTTAGTTTTCTTACCGCAATTAGGGTTTCATGTTTGCATTTAGGGCAATATAGCGGAAAATTTTCCAGTACTGTATCATCGCGAATTTTCAATCGCGTTTTGCTGCCGCAAAACGGGCATAAAATCCATTCTATCTTCATATTGTCCTATAATTTCCAGCTTTTAATGGATTTTTCTTTTTCCCACATGGTTTGGTAAAGCGGCACGGTCTGCAATAGTTCTTCATGTTTCCCACAGCCCTGCAATATGCCGTCAGATAGGACAAGTATCTGATCTGCATTTTGGATATAGGACAAAGTGTGTGATACAAGGAACACCGTCCTTCCCTTAATCATTTCTTCTATGCCCTTCTGTATTGCTACGGCATTTTCGGCATCCAGACTGGAAAGTGCCTCATCCAAAAGAATGATCGGGGAATCTTTCAAAATTGCCCTCGCAATAGCGACGCGCTGACGCTCACCGCCGGAAAGACTTGCGCCGCCCTCGCTGATAATCGTTTGATAGCCCTGCGGGAGCTTTTCTATAAATTCGTGACAGTGAGCTTTTTTTGCCGCCTCTATCACCTGCTCATCCGTTGCACTCTGGTTTCCCATTCGGATATTATTCATCATGGTATCCTGAAAAAGATATACTTCCTGAAAAACGACACTCACATGACGCACCAGATCACTATGCTTTAATGTTGCCGCATCTTTCCCATTCAACAGAATCCGCCCGTTTTTCGGCGTTATAAATCCCGGAATTAAATTAAGCAGAGTGGATTTGCCGCTTCCAGAAGGGCCAACCAATGCAGTAATCGTTCCGGGTTTAGCTGAAAAACTCACATGACTAACCGCTTCACGCTTTCCATCATAGCTAAACGATACATTTTCAAAACGTACATCGGCTTGCGTATCCGCAAACTGTGTAGTTCCCTGTTTTTCATTTTCAGTCGGCAGGTTGTCGATTTCTGCTATATTATCCAACGACGCGTTTGCAAGATTCATCATGGCAAAGGAACCCATCAGAGCTTCCAGTGGACGGTAAAAAATAACACCCATGATTGCAAAAAACAAATAGGTTGCCGGGGCTAATGAACCAGAACGAACTATTGCAATGCCAACACCCAAACTCAAAAACAGGGCCAGATTCAGGCAAATCTTATAACCCATACTCCAATTCGTCAGCGTCGCTTCATAACGGTCAGAAGCCGAGCAATATCCGTCCACCTGCTTCTCCACGAGCTTACTGGATTGTTCCAGCCGGTATGCCTTGATCGTTTCCATGCCCTGTACATATTCCAGCGTGGAATCAATCATTGCCACCTGTGCATTTTTCTTCTGCTCTCCCAGTTGAACCATGCCCTTTTGAAACTGCTGGTAGAGGATATAGCCGGGGATGATTCCCACAAACAGAAGGAGCGCCATATGCCAGTCCACACTAAGCAGCATCAGAGCAAATACAACCGTCATTATCATGCTGGAAACGAAACCGGCAATAATCTCCATGATATTCATTTCCACGAAACTTAAATCAGTTGTAAACAAAGATGTAAGCTGGCTGATCTTGTCTTTTGTAAAGTAGTAGAGCGGAAACTGTTTGATTTTCGCCGCAATCGAAAGACGTTCATCCCGCATCATGGCATAAGATACCGGGCGCTGTTTTGCAATCGTAAAGTAATAAAAAACAAAATGCAGGACAGTATAGATCAGAAACATAAGGCTATACTGCATCAGTTTTTCCCTTGTAAACGAGCCACCCAAAATATCTTTTATCGCAAGGAACAGCATGAAATATATCGCACCCTCACAAATTGAGGTCAACGCCTGAAACAGCCACGCAAGATAAAGCTGCTTTTTGCGCGCGCCTGCAAGGTCTAAGAATTTCCGTATCATAGCAATCATGCGTTTACACCTCCCATTTTCCATTGATCGGATTGTTCAAGGGCCGCCCACATATCCCGATACGTGGAGCAACGGTTTATCAATTCATCATGTGTGCCGCAGTCAATCACTTCGCCCTGTTCCAGAACCACAATCGAATCAGCTTCCTTGATACTGGAAAGACGGTGCGCTATTACGAGTACGGTTTTTCCCTCTGATAATTTAGCCAGCGCTTTTTGCAGTAAATCTTCATTGTCGGCGTCAATGTAAGCCGTTGCCTCGTCAAGAATTACAACCGGCGCATTTTTCAGAATCGCCCTTGCCAATGTGATTCTCTGTTTTTCGCCGCCGCTCAACTTGGTTTCCTTGTCTATCACTGTGTCATAGCCCTTTGGAAGTCGCATAATAAAGTCGTGACATACGGCATCCTTGGCTGCCTGCATCATTTCTTCCTCCGTGGCCTCTGGGTTTCCCATCATAATGTTATCCCGGATGCTCTTTTTGAACAGGAACGTATTCTGGGTCACAAAGGAAATCTGGGACATCAGATCGGATAGCGGGATCTGGTTCAGAGGTACGCCGCCCATACAAATCTGTCCCTCGGTTATATCCCAAAACCGACAGATCAGGCTGGCCGCTGTACTTTTGCCGCTGCCGGAAACACCGGCGAGCGCCGTTACTTTTCCGTCAGGAACAGTAAATGAGACATCTTTTAATACCGGCTGTCCTTCCCCATAGGAAAATGTAACGTGTTCAAACACAATCGTGTGGTCGGAAAGTTCTGCCTTCGAGGTCGTATCCGCCATTTCATCCAGCTTCAGAATTTCGTCTATCTTTTTTGCAACAGAAGCGTTCATGCCGATATAATCAAAGTTATTAGAAACAGTTTCCAACGGAATCAGCATGGCAAGCCCCATAAATAGATACATAATATAGCTGGCCGCTGTCACGCTGCCGGAGAGGTACATCAAACCGGCAAGTGGAAACAAGAACACAAGGTTGTTGTTTAAGTCGGCATGATTGAAAGCAACATATTTCAAGCAGCTTTGGAACCACTCTGTTACAACGGTGCTGTAAGTGCGGATGCTTTCTGACAGGCGGCCATAAGTGGATTCGTCGGCGGCAAATATCTTCAGTTCTTTCATACCGTTGACATATTCCACCGTCTTAACGCTGACATCAGCAAACGCCTGATTAAATTCGTCCATTTTTTTCATCTGAACGATAATCATAAGAATACCGACAAGAATAAACAGAATGACCGGAATCAGCATGATACCGGCTACCCTGATGTCCAATACCGCCAGCAGGATTCCCATACACAGCGGTACAGCAAGGCCGGAAATAATCTCTGGAATATTATGGGCGTAAAATGTCTCCAACTGCTCCATATTATCCATAATGATCGTTTTGACCTGCCCGGATGCTGTTGTTTTCACATAGCCCATTGGTAAGCGGGCAATTTTGCGGAACAGCTTTTTACGGGTTTCCCCCAATGTCTGGTAGGCTACCTTGTGAGAGATTTTTGTGCCGGTTCCAAACAGCAGATGTTTCAAAATGATTGCTGCGGCAATCAGGCACACATATTGAAAAAGGCTCTCTGTCCGTTCATTCAGGAAACATGTCACAATACCCCAAACGCCCAAATAGGGCAGGATACCGCACAAAACAGACAGGACACAGCAGATCACCGCACCAATCAGGCGGCGCTTATTTTTCTTATGAAAAAGAGAATGAAAGCATTGTGAACGGTTGTCTAGAGTCATTGTACGAAAAAGTAAAATGTTTGAATTTTAAGTATCCTCATGTATCTTCTAATAATATATGGATTTTTGAAAACATTGCGATGAGATTAGATCAATGCGAAAGAGAAATAGTTGAGCTGAGTGAAGACCTTGATGAAAGCATTGAAAGGGAAACAATGGAAGAGAGAATAAAAGCCATGAAACGTAATGTTAAGGAACTAAGAGAAATTGAAGCCAAAAGAGGATAGGGCGTAATAAAGAGCAAAATAGGAAAGCAGTTAATAGTAGGGCCAAAAAATAAAATATGGGGCTGTTGCACATGCGACAGCCCCATATTTTCGTGTGGAAATAATATAGTTTTGCATAAATTATAATTATATCATGTCTAAAATTATATGTCAAGAAAGGAAAATCGAAATTTGTTTTTTGATTTTCCTTTCTGGCTTGAGGAGACGGTTTCTGATAATATCAAATTAGCCAAAGCACTATCGCAAATTATAAAAAGTGCCGTGGCTAAGTTTAACTACAGTAAAGGAGAATGATTATGAAGTGGAACAATCCATATGATTCTGATTCTTGCGATGAAGACTACACAGGCCAACCACCAGATGATGACCAGTCGTTCATTGTGCCAAGGCGTGGTCTGGAACCTGACTCAGGCCCAGATGATGAGCCCATGATAGTGGAACGACGCGGCTCACCAGCGGATACGGACTCACTTGTATTTGAAGAAGATATGGGTGAATATCCGGACGAATTTCCTGATAACAGCGATGAGCCGTTTGTTTCGATGTATGAGATGGCGTCGAAGCAGCGTCAGGAAAAACGTAAGAAAAAACAAAAAAAGAAAGCCAAGAAAAAGGCCAATGCTTCATCCGAGGGCGTGGATCTTTTGAAACTGGCTGCTTTTGTGGAAGGGGGTGATGAAGATGCACAATTTACCAATGGCGAACAGGAATCGCCAGCAAAGGGGCGGTTTAGGCAACCATCTGTTTGCCAGATGGAAGAAGATCTGCTTGAAAAAACGGACTTTCTCTATAGGAAATCCGTGTTATACCATTATAATGATCGATACTATGAATCGATTAACGCTGAGGGGGTCGTATCTCTTTACCGTCAATACATAAGTCCAGGGCTTGACGGGGTGAAAAATCTCCGAAATCATCTGGATATTTATAAATGTATGAAGGCGAATCCTCGTTTGAAGTACGAAGATTCGCTGAAAGATAAACCATATTGTCCTTTGAAAAACGGGATCTTGTATCTCAATAAAATGAAGCTGAAACATCATAGCTCCAAGCGTATAACATTTACCGTTCTGGATGCTTGCTATGATGAAGATGCCGAAAGCCCGGTGTTCGACGAGTTTCTTGATACGATTACTGAGGGGCGTGAAGATCTGAAGGAGCGCTTTATGATGGCGCTTGGGTATCTTCTGATTGAGCCTTCAAACGGAAAATATTTCTTCGTTATGGGGTATGCTCCGAACTCTGGCAAGAGTATCTTGGGCAATACCATACAGAAACTTTATCCGGAAAACTCGGTGAGCAACCTCTCGCTTGGTGAACTGGGCGGTAAGTTTGAAACGGAGTCGCGGCTGTACTCCAGAATCAACATCTCCTTGGATCTTCCGCAGGAAGTGTTGAATGCGAGTGCAGTGTCCAAACTGAAGCGGATCACCGGTGGAGATAGCATCGAAATCCAGCGCAAAAATCAGGGGTCTCTAAAGCTCGACCATAATATGAAGTTTTTGTTTGCAACCAATTTTCCCCTGAGAATCGATTCAAACGATCCGGCATTTCTTGACCGGATTATCTTCCTTCCGTTCATGAAATCTGTTCCGAAGGATGAGAGAGACCCGGATCTTGCTAAAAAACTCTGGAAGGAGCGCGATGCAATCGTGACGAAAGCACTTCAGTATGCCAGAAAACTGATGAAGCAAGGCTGGCAGTTTCCGCCGATTCCTGATGTGGACTGCATGAGAGGGATACCGAGGAAAAACTCAATGGACTATCTTAAAGAGTTCCTTGAAAACCACTGTGAAATGGGGGACTACAACTATTTTACGGCTACATCTGATTTGAGGAGGGCGTATGAGGCCTGTTGCGATGAAAACGGCACATGTCCGTGCAGCGCTACAGCGTTCAACAAGTACATGGAGCAGGCTGGCGGTGTTCGTGACCGAAAGCGTCTCACCGCCTCGGAAAACCCGGTGTGGGGATTCTATGGTATCCGCCTTCGTCCGTAACGTCTGAATTTTCGATGATACGTTATATCTGTGAGCCGAAGCACGATCACAAGCACTACGGAGGTGTTACGATGATGGAAATTGACGAAAAGGCGATGGCCTATTGTCTGGTGGAAGCTCTCTTTGCGGCAGGGGTAATCAACCTGCCTACCTATCAGAACTTCCTTCGGATGAAGCGTGAGCAGGAGGAAGAACCGCCTGCAAAGGCTTCGTAAACAACAGAGAAAGGCTCTGGCGGAGGGGATTCGGCCAGAGCCTTTCTTTTTGCCGCAGAAAAGAGTCAGAGACAGTGGAGGTTAAAATTTATGAGAGTAGCTGTGTACGCTCGTGTTTCAACCGAACATGAAGCGCAAATCAACGCACTGGAAAATCAGTTGGAGTGGTATAAAATCGAATGTTCCCGGCACTCGGACTGGGAAATCGTGGAGGTCTACGTAGACCAAGGCATCACTGGAACACAAGCACAGAAACGGCCAGAGTTTTTGCGCATGATGGAGGATGCCCAGAAGGGCAAATTTGACCTAATCATTACTCGCGAAGTGAGCCGCTTTGCACGAAATACAGTTGATACGCTGTCCTACACACGCGAGTTGAAAGCGCGTGGGGTGGATGTATTTTTCATCAACGATGGTATCAACACTGCGACCAATGATGGTGAACTTCGATTGACGATTATGTCTTCTATGGCACAAGATGAGAGCCGCAAAATTTCAGAGCGCGTAAAAGCTGGGCAGAAAATCAGTCGGGAGAAGCACGTTTTATATGGTAGCGGAAACATCTTAGGATACCGCAGGGAGAACGGAACCTATGTTCCTGACCCTGACCAAGCTGAAACGGTAAGACTGATTTTCCAAATGTATTCTACCGGGGAAAATGGGCTGGTTAAAATCGTAAACGAATTATACCGCCTTGGCCGATTGGATGCAGGCGGCCATGTTTCGTGGGACGCTTCCAAGGTGAGCAGAGTTCTACATAATGCAACCTATAAAGGGTGCATCTGTTACAATAAATCCCACAGCGACGGATATTTGACACAGAAACGTGTTAAAAATCTGGACGAGAGCAGCTACATCTATGTGAAAGGTGACTTTGAGCCTTTGGTATCAGAAGAAATGTGGGATAGATGCCAGAAGATTTTGGCATCGAAATCAGCACGGGTAATAGATGAAAATGGGAAAAAGCACAAGTACATGAGAAATACGCCCAAGTCAGTCTGGACGGCAAAACTGCGGTGCAGCTGTGGCGCAGGATTTATCCAGTTCAAGTGGCGTGTAAATCGGGATGGTGCAGTGGTTCATGGATTTCAGTGTTATCGCCGTACCCGTAGGCCAAGCATCAGCTATTTGCAGGAGCATGGCTTGGACTTGGGAATTAGTTGCCAAATCAAGGCAATTTGTGAGTGGAAGCTGGACTTGATGGCAGCAAAAGTATTTGAACATCTCACCTTTGACAAGGGCAAAACAGTCAAAGAGGTCTATAAAATTTTGAACCGCTGCATGGCAGAAGAAAAGACTGTTCGCATTTCCAGAAAGGCGATGCTGGAAAACAGCATCGCCAGACAGAGGGAGCATCTGGATAAGTATATAGACCTGTGTGCAGACGGAATCATCACAAAACAGGAATTGGCAGAACGGCGAAAGGGATTGGATGCGCAGATTGCAGAATTGCAATCTCAATATGAGAATGTGGAACAGGAGGATGAGCGCAGTGGAACCCTTGATATGAATTTAATTGCGCAGAAGTTGGATGAGTGGCAGAAAGCATCTAGGAATGATGTTGACCGGGAGCTTATCAATAGCTGTGTGGCGCAGATCACGCCGCTGACAAGTGAGGAATATCGCTGGGTGCTTGATTTCCAACTGACAGAAGTGCAGAGTAGAAATAGTGCCACTTGTACGTTGGATGGCTTTATGGAGATGGCACATTTTACGATTTCATTTGAAGAAGCCAAGGCGTTTAAGGCTTCCCGGAATCAGAGAATTCGTAAAAATGAGTGGCATGACCTCACAGTAGCCGTGGGTATCCGTACAAAAACTTGACCGTAAAGTACTGTGTCAGCTGTGCCGGATGTGTCAGAATTTTCGAGAAATCTTTATTATATATTATCTATTCTCTTTTATCCTATCGCTTTATCTAAGAGAAAAAATAGAGTAGAAGGGATAAAAATAAAGGAATATATAGAGAGTTTCATAAAAACCTGACACATTTGACACACCCGACACAAGGCAAAGCGTATCTGAAAAAATTACAGTTATATATTATCTTTATAGAAAGACCTGTGAGCAGTTTGATTCTGTCCACAGGTCTTTACTTTTTACTTGAAAATGGAGGAAAAACAATGGCTGATATTATGGTAAAGATTCTGATGAAGGGTGCAAAAGCAATCGGGAAAACTGCCGTAATACTTATTATTTGGATCGCCCATAAACTCGAAAACAAGTAATCACATTAAAATTTCAGGAGGTAGTAGTTATGTCTGCAAATGTTGAAACCATGTTCTCTGTCCGTGAAACCCCTTGGCACGGTCTTGGCCGTATCGTAATTGATGCCCCTGCAAGCCGTGAAGCCTTGGAGCTGGCTGGTCTGGATTGGCAGGTGGAAAGCCGCAACATCTATTCCGGCACGGGTACTATGATTCCCGGCTATCGCGCCAATGTCCGCAGCACCGATGATGCTGTTCTGGGCGTGGTATCTGACCGCTACCGCATTGTGCAGAACGAAGAAGCGTTCCAGTTCACCGATGACCTGCTGGGTGAGGGCGTTACTTATGAGACTGCCGGTTCTTTGCAGGGCGGCAAAAAAGTCTGTATGCTGGCAAAGATGCCCGAAAAGTACATCATCGCCGGAGATGAAGTGACCCCATATCTTGTGTTCTTTAACAGCCACGATGGCAGTTCTGGTGTGAAAGTAGCCATGACCCCGGTTCGTGTAGTCTGCCAGAACACGCTGAATCTGGCTTTGGGTACTGCAAAGCGCATCTGGACTGCCCGCCACACCGAAAATGTTCTGCTCCGGGTGCAGGATGCCCGTGAAACCTTGCAACTTGCCAACAGCTACATGGGTGAGCTGGGCAAGGGCATCCATGAGCTGACCACCATCAGGCTGTCTGACCGTAAGGTGCAGGAGTTTATCAACGAGTTCTTCCCCATCACGGAAGACTTAACCGATGGTCAGCGGAAGAACAACCTGCGCTTGCAGGAAGATTTGAAGGCTCGCTATTATAATGCACCCGATCTGGAATGGGTCGGCAAAAACGGCTGGCGGTTCGTGAACGCTGTTTCGGATTTTGCTACCCATGCAGACCCCATCCGCAAGACCCGGAACTACAACGAAAATCTGTTTCTGCGTACCGCAGAGGGCAATCCCATGATCGACAAGGCTTACAAGATGGTGCTGGCCGCAGCATAAAGGAGGACGTATGAACGATGTGAGCAACCGGGCTGTCCGGGAATTTTCTGAGTTCCTGAACAGCATTGAAGCCGATTTTCCAAAGCCTACTTGCACCACGGCATACGAGATCACGATGAAAAGCACCATCGTCAGTGCCTTGATTACGCTGGACACCGAAAAGCAAATGGACGAGCGTTTCTGGAACCATCTCCGGGTGCAGCGAAATATTCTGGATTTCCTGTATGCCCTGTGGCTGGACGATGACCGTACCTTGGTGGATGAATTTTCCACCATTATCAAAGACTTGGTGGAATATGATTTCTCTATTGCGGAAGAACAGATGAAAGAGAGGTTGAACATTGCATGAAACGACTTGTATCTACACGGAACCTGTCCAAAGAAGATTGGCTCCGCTACCGCAAATGCGGCATTACCGGCACGGATGCCGGGGCTATCCTGGGCCTGAATCCCTATCGCTCCGCATTTCAGGTGTACTACGATAAAATCAGCGATACCATTGAAAATATCGACAACGAGGCCATGCGGCAGGGCCGTGACTTGGAGGATTATGTGGCGCAGCGGTTCTCCGAAGAAACGGGTTTTAAGGTGCGCCGTGCAAACGCTATCTACCAGAGCGAGGAACATCCGCTGCTTCTGGCAGACTTCGACCGTCTAATCGTTGGTCAGAAAGCAGGATTGGAGTGCAAAACGGTCTCGCCGTTTTCTGCGGATAAGTGGGCGGATGGGAAAATCCCGGCTCACTATCTGGCGCAGGTTGACCACTACTTAGCTGTTAGTGGTTTCGACTGCTGGTATGTGGCGGCTTTGATTTTTGGCAGAGAGCTGGTGATTCACAAGATCGTGACAGATAAGCAGGTGCTTTCTGATCTCATTGATAAGGAAGAACTTTTCTGGACGAACCATGTTGTGCCCCAGATTCCCCCTGCACCCAACGGTTGCGATTGTGACACCCAGCAGATCAACCAGATGTATGAGGTAGACAACCGGGATAAGACCGCTGACCTGAGTGCTCTGCATGGACTTCTGGATAAGCGGCAGGAACTTTCCACCCGGATCGAGCAGATGGAACAGGAGAAAACGGCCATCGAACAGCAGGTCAAGCTGAAAATGCAGGATGCTGCCTATGGCACAGCACCGGGCTACAAGGTGTCCTGGGTATCCTCCGAAAGCAAGCGTGTGGATTCCCAGAGACTGAAAAAGGAGCAGCCGGACATTTTCAATCGGTACAGCAAAAATGTGAGCAGCCGCAGGTTCACCATCGTTAATGCGGCATAAATCTTGTATCAGACGGCAGGGAGTGACTTCTCTGCCGTCTTTTTTCTTGGAGGTTATCTTATGGCTACGGAAAATCCATTTGTAAAATTATTTGCTATCGACTTCAAAGACCATGTGGAAGTCAAGAAGTCCGGCAACACGGAACTGAAATATGTAAGCTGGGCGTATGCCTGGGCAGAGGTGAAGAAGTTGTATCCTGCTGCCAGCTACGAAGTCAAGAAATTTAACGGTCTGCCCTATGTTTATGACCCCATAACCGGCTTCATGGTGTACACCTCAGTCACGATTGAGGGCGTTTCGCACGAAATGTGGCTGCCTGTACTGGATGGCGCAAACAAAGCCATGAAAGCCACGCCTTATACCTACACCACCCCGAAATGGGACTATAATCCGCAGACCCGCCGTCGTGAAAAGATCGGCATGGAAGAACGCACCGTAGAAGCAGCCTCTATGTTCGATGTGAATAAGGCTATCATGCGGTGCTTGGTGAAGAACCTTGCTATGTTTGGCCTTGGCCTGTACGTCTACGCCGGAGAGGATTTACCGGAAGATGCTGCACCGCAGCCGGATGCCGAACCACAAAGGCAGCCGAAACCGAAATCCACCAGCCAAAAGCAGGAACAGCCGCCGATGCCCTGCATCTGTGCCCGGTGCAATCAGCCCATCAAGAGGGTCAAGCTGAAGGATGGCTCCATCATGCAGGCGGCAGAGTTTGCAGCCACCCATGAGGGAATGTGCGCTGACTGCTATAAGGCTACAAGGCTAAACGTGGCATAAAGGAGAAATTTATATGTCTTGCAATGCGATGACCAAACACTATGAAGAAATCACTGTCTGCGGAAAGCCTGCATTATTCACTAACTTCCGCATCAAAAGAGATACCGTCCCGGATAGTCTGTATGTCTACGATGTGCGGCATGATGATGACTGCCGAGGAATTCCCTGTGAGATTGCGCCGTTTATCATGATCAATCACTGGGGTACGATTATTCTTGCAGAGCCGTTGGAGCTGCCCAATGACGGACGGCGGTACATTGATGAAGAGACGGACTGGAACTATGATCCGTTTGGAGGAGCAGAGAAAAATCAAAAGCCCTGCGTGACGGTGGAAGAGTTTATGAATCAGTATCTGAACCGTTGATAAGAGCGAACCGTGTCGTTCCTTATAAAGTTCAAAAGTCATCGCAGGGGACGGACGGCGCGAACCGTTTGTCAACGGAGACAATCTTTTGAAGTTTATGAGGGATGACTAAGGCTCGCAGGAAAAAGTATTAAAAATGCCGTGGGTATAGAAAAGTATCAATCACAGCGTGATGAAACCGATTTGCTAAGGCAAATCGGTGGAGCTAAAATGACGTTCGGCATTTTTGATACGGAAAGAAAATAGTTATGAGCGTTTATGGTTATTGCAGAATTTCCACTGCAAAGCAGAGCATTGACCGTCAGGTTCGTAATATCAGGGCTGAATACCCGACAGTTCACATTGTACAGGAAGCCTATACGGGAACTTCCATCTTAAGGCCAGAATGGAGCAAGTTGTATCGGATTCTGAAAAAGGGCGATACTGTGGTGTTCGATTCCGTCTCTCGAATGTCCAGAAATGCCGAAGAAGGATTTTCACTGTATGAGGATCTCTATAATAAAGGTATCCAGCTGGTATTCCTGAAAGAGCATCACATTGATACCAAAACTTACAAAAAGGCCCTGTCCGGCAGCATTGCCATGACAGGAACCAATGTGGATTTCATCTTAAAGGGCATCAACGAGTATCTGATGGCCTTGGCAAAGGAGCAGATCAAACTGGCCTTTGAGCAATCCGAAAAAGAAGTTGCCGATTTGCACCAGCGTACTCGTGAGGGTCTTGTAACAGCAAAGCTGAATGGAAAACAGGTTGGCCGCAAGAAAGGCACTGGATTTGAAACCAAGAAGTCCAAAGCGGCCAAAGAGAAAATCCGCATCCATTGTAAGGCTTTTGGCGGTACATTGGACGATGTGGAGTGTATGAAACTGACAGGACTTGCCCGGAATACCTATTATAAATACAAGCGGCAGATGCGGGCCGAGTTGGCTGACGAGGAAAAAACTTAAAAAGGAAAAGCTGTTATGAAAAATGAAAAATGTGCAAAAGAAGAACCCCATAGCGAATTTACAAAAGAGGAACAAGAGGAATTTTTGAATTTGCTGGGTCGCATAACCCCGGAACAGCGTGAAGCACTGAAAAAAGTTCTGAAGTCCTTTACTTAATGAAGAAGGATGTCGAGTGACGCAGTGGTTGCTCGACATCCTTCTTTTTTGTAAATGTGTGTATTATTCAGGTAAAAACGCTTGAATCAAATCCAAGATAGCAGTTCTTTGTGATGGAGAAAGTCTATCCCAAGTGGTTAAGAGGGATTTCTGCTCCTCTGTTAGATGATGAATGGCAGCGTCCTCTTCAAAAAACTGTGAGAGGGTGATGCCAAGGCCGTGACAAATTTTTTCAATCGAGGTCACGTTGGGCTGAAGATTTCTTCTGCGCCATGTTGATAAGGTTGATTGCGTCAGGCCAGAGTTCTCGGCAAGGGTGTATTCAGACCATCCACGAGCTAACCGCTCCCGGTCAATTCTTCCCAGAATGTCAAAGTTCGGCTTCTCGCGTTCCATGTCATTGCCCTCCTTAGATAAATCGTAGTGCCACTTACGATTTTAAGTGTGGATGCCTTGACAGGTAATTCTATAAATCGTATAATTTTAACAAGATAAATCGTAATATGAGGTGGTTCATTTGTCTTGTTTGATAATTGGCAACGATGAAAAGCTTCATACGATTTAAGGTCGTAGAGAAAAAATGAAAGGAAAAGTCAAATGAAAAAGAAAATCGCGTCGATGTTGGCAGCAACGGTGATGCTATTTAGCGTAATAGCTTTGCCTGCTTCAGCTCAAACAGATTGGCTTGGAAACTCTGATTTGACGACCGCAAAGGTACGTGAGATTGCGGATGCCGACACATTGACAGAAAGCCAAATTGCGGAAATCAATAATCACTACTCTGAGTATGAAATTATGCAGGGGATTTCCAAGACCTTAATAGAAGATTATGCTGCAAGGATAAATCCTGATAATCCGCCTCACTGTGCAGTTTGTGCTGGTTTTGATGACCTGTATTTGCACTATATCGACAATGTTTACCTTCGGCTTGGATATGATGGATCAAATTATGACATCCAAAGAGGATATGACTACACTATCTTCCAAGGAATTGCTTGGGGGAATAAGACATTCTTAAATGAGAGAAAGCAATTCCAAGCAGTTCGTAGATTTGGAGCACAGCACGCGTACAAGTCTGATTACTACAATACTGGGGCTATGACGATTCGCCTTGGGAATGTCATAGAGAATAATGGCGTTAATAGCGTGTATGATGGGTATATTTTAGCAAGTGATGGTACAGCGTACAATGTCCGTGTGAATGCTCCGAATGGTTATTATCAGCCAGGTAATACATACGATGATCTCAATCCGGTTTTAATTAAACTTGGCTACACAAATAGCCTTGGAGTATATGTAGAAGAAAACTTTGCTTACCTTTTGGCACCGGACTGTTCTTATGCTGATTTGGAAGAACTCTCCAATCTTGCGAATGAGGCGATTGGTGCACAGATGAAATACCCCAATGATGTAAACAATATGTATCGCAATACATATAATGCATATCCACTGTCAAAAGTGTGGAACTTCTATACGCGTAGTTGGTCATAAAGTATTGAAGAATATGTAAGCGTCTGCGAAATCACTTTCATAGACTTTCTACGGGAAATCGTCTTTATAGGTAAAAGCAGACGCAGGTCGGGTTGATGCATAGCACTTCCAGCGGTAATGGTAAGCGATAGGTATGAACGGAAAAGGTGGGTTGTGCTTTGACTTGGCGCACATATAAAACACTCGAAATGTAAAAGAGGCGGCAATATGTTGAATAAAGTTAAAAGAATACTTCAGTGGTTTATTGGCGGATGCTATATATTAAGTGGACTAGCATATATTGGAGAGTATACGATGCCCGCCATTATCCTTATTATATTGGGCGGCGTGATAATTCTTCCGCCAATTACGAAGAGGATTCCGGCATTTAAGTTTAAGAAAATTGCACTGATACTATTATCTTCTATTGTAATGATAGCGGGTATTCAGCTTGGAGAAACTAATCTTTCACCAGAAGTATTAGCGAAAAGAAAAGCAGAATCAGAGGCTGCGGCGGCCTCTCAAGCTGCCTTAGAAGCTCAGGAAGCCGCTGAGAGCGCATCTCGTGCAGCGGAAGAAGAAGCGGCATCCAAAGCAGCTCAAGAAAAAGCGGAATCTGAAGCAGCGGTTGCTACTGAAAATGAAATTGCTTCGATGAAAGCTATGATTCTTAAAGACTGCAATTTGAGCGATATTCCTCGTGATGATAAGAACCAAATGGCAAATGCAGATGAGAAAAATTTCTATGCTGCATGGAAAGAAGCTGCAACAGAAAAAATTGCCGAAAAAAATCAAGGAAATAATGCGGAGGACCTTGTTCGCATAACATTCGAGCAGATGGTCGACTTTTATAAGAAAATTTATCCAGATAGTACACTGATTAACACTGAAAAAGAGATTCTTGAGAGTATTGACAGTGCAAGTAGCGAAATGGAAGAAGCAAAGACGAGTGACCTCGGTTACTCCGTTGAAGATGCTGAGCTGTATGAGGGTAAATTCTACATCTATAAGAGAATGGAAACCCATTATGATGATACGTTGCTTGGAAGCCTTCAGAAAGAGTTGGACTCCTTTAATACGAGCAAGGCGATTGAATGGCTTGCCTATGATGTGGATTATTTGATGGGCGAAGCTTATCCGGGTGAAACGGCCTATGTTTTGATTACGGAAGATGAATATACTTTCTCGAAGCAGGGAGCGTATAAATTAACTTATGTTGATACTGGAAAGACAACAGAGCTTGTTGACGACCAGGGATTCCGCTGGGAGGCATCGGTCTATTTTGTTGTAGATGAGGATACATACAATGAAAACCTTCAGAAGATGTTCAGGGCAGAGCAAGCTTTGTACGACACTTACGAGCGTATTCTAAACAATTTTGGACTTGCAGAGTGAAAATTATAAAATAAGAGGAAAATGGTATGCTTATAGTTATTATTACGATTCTTTTCATCGTTTGGGTAGTTCATGATTTTAAGAAAGCAGGGGCTGAAATCACGAATGAGCACAGCATTAGACAGTATCTTGACTATCTTGTAAGAAACAAAGTACAGTTTACAAGGGACTACACAGGGTAGGTATCTG
>UMET01016884.1_pt1 | contig 15996 bp, 18 predicted proteins | sample 1964821 | NCBI WGS metagenome assembly UMET01 (sample SAMEA4836027, study PRJEB28245) | human gut metagenome | biome: gut microbiome; material: fecal sample | place: Denmark | collected 2008
TATTACACACGGTTAGAGTGGCATAAATGGAATGGAACTACATATGTAGTTGAAAATGAATTATTTAGAAGTGAAATTAAAAATATTAAAAATGCTAGCGGTGAAGTTGAACCGCAAGATATTTTAGGTTTTAGATATCCACTGCAAACAATATATCCATTTTTGAATGAATCAACTTCGATTGAACATGTAGAGGATAGTCTATTTTACTATTACAGAACAGCTATTGCGAACAACATTGACGATAACAGCCCATTAGGAGTAAGTATTTATGCTAATGCATTAGCAACATTACACGCGTTAGATATTTGTTATGACAGTTTCGTACGCGAGTTTGTGTTAGGAAAGAAGAGAATAATTGTCCCAGCGAGTGCTGTTAGAATGGTGGTTGACCCTGAAACTGGCGAAAGAAAAAGATACTTTGATGCAAACGATGAAGTGTACGAAGCATTAGCAACGGATGATATAGAAAAATTAAAAATACATGATAATTCTGTTGAGTTAAGAGTAGAAGAACACATAAGCGCAATTAATGCTTTTTTAAGCACCTTATGTTTACAACTGGGATTTAGTGCAGGAACGTTTACATTTGATAAATCACAAGGACTAAAAACCGCAACTGAGGTAATCTCAGAGAATTCCAAAACATATAAAACTATAAAATCACATCAATTACAAATAAAAGAAGCGATTGAAAAAATGATTAAAGGAATAGTTAATGTTGCGGATTTATACGACATTGAGTATAAAGGGCAACGTGTTGGAAATATGGCTAATGATGATTTAGAGATTAAAGTAATCTTTGATGATTCAATCTTACAAGACCGACAAACAAACATTAATGAGGGAATTGTATTAGTAAATAACGGTTTAATGTCTAAATTAACTTATATGGAAAAGGTGCTAGGGATGACGGGAGAAGAAGCACTTAAAGAAATAGAAAAAATAAAAAAAGAAAATCAAATAAATACAATAGCGGTTGATGATTTCGCTCTTGGCGGTGAAGAATAGTGGCAATGATAACGCGCCAACAAATATTAGAAATAAGTGAACCGTTTGAGGAAATGTATAGCGGTATAACTAATCAGATTCTAATAATGATGGCTGAGTACATTGGTAAAGATATTGACGAGCCGATTGAGGTTTGGCAACAAAAAAGGATCCAAGAAATTAATTTATTGTTAAAACATACGCAAAGTATTATAAGCAGTGGCGGATATCTAAGCACTACTAATAACACGTTAAATACCGTTATAGATAAAACTTTGGAGGATATAGAACCAAAATTACAAGAAGCATCTAAAAACGGTCTGTTAAAGAAAACAACCGCTTATACAGCTAGCTTAAGCATCAATGAACTTAAGAAAAATGTGAAAGAAGATTTCTTAATAACATTTAATACAATGGGTAATACCATGCAAAGTATGATATTGCAATCATTTAATAAAGCAGTAAATAATGTTGTTTCTGCATATAACACAAGAAGAAATGAGATATTAGACGAAGTCACAGAAAAGATAATGCATAGAGAAACAATGCAAAATGCTGTTGCAAGTGCAATAAGGCAAATAGCTAAAGAAAATATACCAGCATTTATAGATAAAGCAGGAAGAAAATGGACGGCCGAAGCCTATGCGAATATGTATGTACGAACAAATGTTCACAACTTGAGTATAGATACGGTTGTAAAAAGAAATGAAGATTATGGGAACGATTTATTTATTGTTTCTAAGCATAGCGGTGCAAGACCCAAATGCGCTCCGTGGCAAGGGAAGATAGTTTCAAAAAACAACAGAAAAGGAACAACAACCGATGCGAACGGAAAAAAAGTAAGTTTTATAGCTTTGTCAAGTACAAGTTACGGGCAGGCAGATGGATTGCTTGGTATTAACTGCGGGCATCAACTGTATCCGTTTATACCTAAACAATCGATTAATAACGTTAAGCCTTTATCAAAGGAGCAGGAAAGAGAAAATAAACGTATATATGAAGAAAGCCAACGGCAGCGTGCTATTGAACGCGAAATCCGCGCATCAAAGACACAAGAGGAAATGTATAGAAAAGCGGGTTTAAGAGATGAAGCTGATAAGCAAAAAACTGTAACAAGTCAAAGACAAGCTAAAATGAGACAGTTTATAAATGAAACAGGTCGAACACGACGATATGATCGCGAACAAATCGTTAAATAATGATAAAAAAACAGGAGGGTAAACAATGGATTGCAAACATGAATTTATGGGCTATAAAGATGGAGTAACATGCCTTAAATGCGGTTTAAAATTGGGAGTGCAAGAATACCATGATTTTTTACAACAAAAAGAAGTAAAAGAACCTAAGAAGCCATCTACAAGAAGAAAAGGAGCTAAATAATGAATCCATATCAAGATTTAACATCATATTTAAAAATCGTATATCAAAATTTAGGAACTCTGCATCATAATTTAGTAGGCAAGAGTTTTTTTGTTATCCATCCATTATTGGGTGAATGGTACAACGAAATCGGTGAAATGACGGATGATTTAATTGAACGAGGTATTCCGTTAGGGTTTGCTGAACCGTCTATTAAAGACGCGGTTTTAGCTTACACAAACGATTTACTTGGCGTTGAGAACAGAGAATGTGAAGATACAATCATTCTTGCAAAAGATAATTTCATTAATATTGTTGAAAAAATGACAACTGCTAAAGACGGTTTACCCGTTGATGTTCAAAACAAGATTGATGAATATATTTATTATTTGCGTAAAGAAGCAGATTACAAAATGGGTCAATATCTAGGCGGTATGAAGAACACAGCGACAGTTGATATTGATGATGATTAAATAATTAGCATCTAAGAGTGCTTTTTATATTTTAGGACGTTTTATACGTCCTTTTATTTTGCCCTCGTCTATCGGCGTTAAATGTAGGCTTTCGGTTACGTCTGCATCCGTTAAATGTAGGCACACGTTATTTATTAGTTTAAACGCAGGAGGAAGAATAATGCCAAAACTAACAAGAAAAAGTGTACGTAGTGAAATTGTTAAGGCTGGAGTAAGTGAAGATAAAGCCAATGAATTATTAGAAAGCATTATGTCTATGTATGGAGCTAGCACTGCTGACATGGTTTCTAAAGAAGATTTGGAAGAACTTAAGCAAGAAGCAGTCAATGAAGCTATGAAAAACACACCTAAAGACTACAAAGAAAGTCAAGATTACAAAGATTTATTAGGAAGAGTACAAGAGTACGAAAAGAAAGACACTATCCGAACATTAACGGATAAAGGAGTTAAAAGCGACAAGTACGCGGAAATGCTCTTGGAAAGATTAGACAAAGAAAAAGACATTGATGAACAGCTTACGGCTTTTAAAGAGGAATATGCCGATATGTTCAATGTCGAACAACAAGAAGAGCCAAAACCTCAATTTGGAGCACAGCCAAAAGGTACTATGCCAAGTGGCAAAGAAGCACAAACGTTTGGGGATTTTTGGAGTTTTATGCCAAAAGAAAAGTAGGAGGAATTAATATATGGCAGATTTTGTGCAAACACCTTTAAATTATGCAGTTGACTACGCTAGAACACTAGCCAACGCTTATCCTTATTTATCATATTTTCCAGAGTTATGGGCAGGGCCAAACAATGAAAAATATAAACCAGTAAACGGGAAAACAGTAATGATTCCATCGATGACAGTTTCGGGGGCTAAAGCAGTTAACCGTGACAGTATCGACGGTAAATTTAATCGTAATTTCAATACTGAAATGCAACCCGTTACAATGATGATGGACAGAGAATGGGATACATTAGTTGATCCAATGGACATCAAGGAAACAAATCAAGTGGCTACTATTGCCAATGTAACAGAAACATTTAACCAATTCCAAAAAGTGCCAGAAATGGATGCATACATGGCTTCTAAATTGTCATCATATGCACAATCTTTCGGTACAGTAGATACAACTGTGTTAGATAAAGATACTATTTTAGAAACATGGGATGGATATTTAGCGTATATGGTTAACCAACGTATCAACCGTGATAGATTGGTAGCGTATATGACACCAGATGCGTATAAACTTTTAAAAGAAGCAGCGGGAATTACACGTTTTATCGATGCAGGCACTGGAATTAGAAATGTAGACCGAAATGTCGGGAAATTAGACGGAGTATTAATCCGAGAAGTACCAAAAGATATTATGCAAACAGCGTTTGACTTTACAGTAGGATGGAAAGTTGAATCGGGCGCAAAAACTATTAATATGTTGTTAGTAGACCCTATGGCAATGATTGCTCCAGTAGTCTATGAAGTAGCTATGATGAGCGCACCAACTGCACAATCTAAAGGGAAATGGCTATATTATGAAAGATACTACTACGATGTATTTGCATTAGATAAACGTAGAGTAGGTATCTTAGCAAATATCACTACACCAACTCTTGGAACATTTGAAGTTACGTCAACTGCTGGAGCTGAAACTAATCAAACAAATGTAGCAGTTACTGCTAAACCAATTCTTGGACAAAAATTAGTGTATAAAGTAGCTTCTAGCGCTTCAACACCTACATACGGACAAGATTTATCTAGCGGATGGACTGATTTACCAGCTGATGGCGTAGTAACAGTCGCAGGATCAGAAACGAATATCACTGTTGCATTAGTTAATACAACTAAAGCGAATGGAGCTTTCGCGGTTTCAAGTGGTAATGCTACGATCGTTAAAAACGGCGGATAAGGGGTGATTGTATGGCATATATAAAATATGCTGATTTTACACAATTTTACGGCAGTGATTTGATGGATGAAGAAACGTTCAACAGTCTCGTTAATCCAGCGTGTTCTAAAATTGATGAAATAACCCGTTTTAAGGTCGCTGAAGAGGGTTTAAACTCTTTAGCGCCTTTTATTCAAGAATTGTTTAAACGTGCGTGCATGGCTCAATGTGCGTACTATGGCTATTACGGTTTAGAAGTAGCCTATACTGGTGTGGCAGGGCAAGGCTTTACGGTTGGCAAAGTAAGTGTGGACAGCACTTATCAGTCAAAAGAAAGCGCAGGAAGAAATTACAATTCATTAAGCCCCGAAGCGGTAAGTCTGCTTGAACAAACTGGGCTGTTAAATAGGAGTGTTGGAGTATTCTCAGACCCATCCCTAAACGTATTCTGGCCGATATAGCCACATTAAAAGTAATTACCAGTATAAACGAATGGCAAAAGCCCGTTATGCAGTCTTATGATTTAAAATTTGTACATATGCAAAACACAAACGAAGTACGAAGAACAACAGATAACACTGAGGTCGTTCTTCGCTCAATATTATATTACGATTGTAGGTTGTCTAAGCCGAATTTGAACTTATGGGTATTAAATAACCAATCACTTGGAAATGGCGCTAGAATGAGCATTATTTATCAAGAACAGACATATACTGTTCAAACTTGCGATTTAGTACCCGATGATACTGGCAAACCGCATCATTATGAACTTGGGTTAGTTTAGTGAGCGTTAAAGTTACATTAAATAAACGAAGAGTTCTAAAAAGAATTATGAGCGGTGCCGATAATGCTAGAGCGGTGTTGACAGAACAAGTTTATCAGGACAGTGAAGAATATACCCCTCGTGATAAAGGAAAACTTATAGAAACGGCGCGAATTGATTCTAAAAACGGAACAATTACATATACCCAGCCATATGCTAAAAAATTATGGAATGGTATAGACTATAATTTTTCTAAAGATAAAAGTGCTAAAGCCACTTATGAGTGGTGTGATGCAGCTAAAACAGACCATAACAAGGATTGGCAGAAAGTTGCTCAACAAGCATTTAAAGAAGGGATGAAATAATGGACATCGAGATTATAAACATTCTAACGGCTCTTATTAAGGCACAGTATCAAGGGAATTTAGTTTTTGGTACAAATATACCCGATAATAGTTTGGCGCTTCTATGGCGGTCAAATCCGCAAGAAATATATATGTGCAAAGACAGTTATAATCATATGAACGTAAGGCTTAACGGAAAAAATAAAGATCAAGAGGAAATATGCAGTACACTAAACCAACTGCACTACTTTTTAAGCAAATTAAAAAGCGATCAAATTGAATTAGGCGAACATACGCAAATAATTGATATACAAACATCCTCAAGCCCAGAACTGATAGGGGTAGAGGAAAACGGTCAATGGATTTACGGATCAAGCCTTTTAATTAAATATTATATTAAATAGGAGGAAATAAAATGGCTGACGGAGATTTCAAAGCACAGGTACAAGTAGAACCAGTTTATAATTATACGGTTGCGATTGACACTACACCCGATACAACAGCGACATGGTCACCATTATGTGCAGGTATCGAAAACTTTAGCGAATCATTGAATGAACAAGTACAACAGTTCTTTTTTATGTGCGGTAAAGGATTTGCGAATAACTATGTTACAGGAATGGCACCATCATTAACAATTACTGGGCGCAGAGTTAAAGGTGATGCAGCACAAGAGTATATCTTTGGTGTTAAATACGCTTTAATGAAAAAAAGAGAAACACAATTACAAATTTCACAATTAGATGCTACGGGAGCAAATACGCAAACAATTACATGCAATGTAACAATTCAAAACATTGTAGAGATTAACGGAAATGCTACAGACCCGTCACAAATCAGCTTCGATTTGGCATTTAATGGAACACCAACGTTAAAAAGTACGCCAGTAGGGGGATAACCCCTACTTTTTATATATATTAGGAGGATGAATCATGTATAAAATCAAAAGAGATAAAAAATTTAAAGAACAACTTGAAGTCGAAAATGATAATGGTGAAAAACTTACGCTTGATGTTGAAATTACCCTTGATAAACAGCTTAATGAATTCACAAAGAACTGGCGCAATCTTGAGGTTATGAATATTAATGTTCAACAAGGCAAATTAGACTATATGCAAATGGGGAATGCGGTTATTTCAATAATGGGTGTTGTTTTTGGGGAAAACGATGCAAAAAAATTAATAGATTTTTATAACTGTAATTATATTGAACTAATTCAAGACATTTTGCCATTTATTGCAGGGGTGATTAAACCTCAGTTTGATAAAGTTATAAAAGAACACACTAAACGAAACAAACAAGCACTTAAAGAGTTGACAAAATGATACTTTATAAGAGTTTGCCAACAGAGATTAGATACAAAAATAGGAAATATAAAATAAAACCTTATTTTAATAATGTGCTGTTTTGTTTAGAAGTCTTTAATAACAATGCCTATACTGATGAAGAAAAAATTTATCTTTGCTATAAGGCATTGGTAAAAAAACAACTCGCACAACATAATTACACGGAAGTAGTAGCTATTTTAAGCAAAGTATTCGATGTGCTTTTTGAAGATAAAAACAAGCGTAAAGAAAATAAAAAATCTTTTGATTTTACGCAGGATGCTAAATATATATATGCAGGGTTTATGCAATGTTACGGCATAAACCTTTTTGAATACAAAAATAAATTGCATTGGTGGGAATTTAACGCATTGTTTCAAGGGCTATCAAGGGATACTCGGATAATGCAGATAATCGATATTCGTACTCGACCTATTCCTAGAAGAGACAAAACAAATGGCGAGTATATAAACAATCTTTTAAAGCAAAAAGCTGAGTATAAATTGGAACTAAGTCAAGAGGAACAAGAAAAAGAAATACAACAATCGCTTGGCGATTTATTTAGTGCTTTATCAAATATGGCCGAAAAGGAGTGATGATATGGCAGATGGTGATGTAGTTTATAAAGTTGATGTTGACGATGGACAAGTCTCTAGCCAATTAGATAAGGTTAGTTCAAAAATCGAAAATTCAAGCGAAAAAACATCAAATGAACAAAAGAAAGACTTTAAGGAAACAAGTAAAGAATTTGCAAAACAATCGCAAAAAATGGTTGGTGATAATAAAGAAGCCAACAGCCAAATAGAAAAAGATAGTGGCGGATTAGGAAGCAAATTAAAGGAAACGTTCAAAAATGCATTTGGTGGAATAGGTGAAAGCATTAAAGAAAATGCCGAGACTATAACTGCACCAATGGATGAAATAGCAAGCAATATCGGGATGTCTTTTGGAACGTTAGCTAAAGCAGGAGTTATCGGTGGAATATTAGCTATTGGAACTGCAGCGGTAAACACGGCCAGTGACGTCGAATCGGCAATGAATAAATTTCAAGCGCAAACAGGCGTAGCTAATGAAGAATTAGACAAATATGAAGAAACCATGAAAGATATTTACACTGGCAACTATGGTGAATCTTTCGAAAACGTTGCTGATAGTATGGCGAAAGTTAAACAACAGCTTGGTGAAATCGATCAAAAAGATATGAAAAATGTCACTGAGGGATTGTTAACGCTAGAAAGTGCTATGGACATGGATTTTGACGAAACATTAAGAGGTGTTAACCAATTAATGAAGCAGTTTGGTATAACGTCAGAAGAAGCTTTAGACCTAATCGCAAAAGGCGGTCAAGAGGGTTTAGACTATACACACGAACTAGGGGATAACATATCGGAATACGCTGGGAAATTTAGCCAAGCGGGATATAGTGCTCAAGAATATTTTCAAATAATGAAGAATAGTACTAAAGACGGAAGTTATAACCTTGATAAAGTAAATGATACTATTAATGAAATTACAAATAAATTGGCTGATGGAAGTATTAAAGATAATTTAAATGTATTCAGTTCAAAAACAAAAAATGTTTTTGAAGCATGGAGCAAGGGAGGAGCACAGCAGAAAGATGTAATTGATAGCATCATTAATGATATAAAAAGCTGTACCAATCAGCAAGATAAACTAACGATGGCTAGTACGGCATTCGGGGCTTTAGGTGAAGATAATAACTTAAAATTTATTGAGAGTTTTTCTGCTATTGGTGACACGTTTAATGATGTTAATGGAACTATGGATAAAGTTAAAGACAACGCTGGCAAAGGGTTAGGGGCACAGTTTCAAAGTCTAATAAGAAACACACAAATGTTGATTGAACCATTAGGTAAAGCGTTATTGCCTATTTTAAACTCATTGGTGAGCATACTTGGAACCATAATGAAAGTAGCTAGTCCATTGTTTGAAGTTATAGGGGATATTATTACAACGGTAAACGATTGGTTAGCAAATATAAAGTGGGATGAAGTTTTTAAAGAAGTTTGGGAAGGCGTGACAGATGCCTTTACGGTGGCTTGGGAGACAATAAAATCAATAGGTCAATGGTTTGTTGATTTGTGGAATGGTATCGGTACATGGTGGAATGAATTAATTAGTGGGATTGTTGCATGGTTTCAGGAAACATGGAATGGTTTAGCAACATGGTTTAATGATTTATGGAACGGAATTGCAACAGCGTTTAATAACACGGTTAATGGAATAAAAGATTTCTTTATTAATGGTTTTAATCTTATGGTTGAGGGCGCTAAAAACGCGATGAATAATCTAAGTAATTGGATATCATCGATTATAAACAATATAAAAGGAATATTTAACGGAATTATAAGCTTTATAAGCGGTGTATTTTCGGGAAATTGGCGTCAAGCATGGGAGGGGATAAAACAAATATTCTCTAACATAGTAAGTGGCTTTGCTAACATATTCAAAAGCCCGATAAACTGGATAATAGACGGAATCAATACGTTTATAAGCGGTTTAAATAAAATAAAAATTCCCGATTGGGTTCCAGTTGTAGGCGGAAAAGGTTTTAACATTGGGAAGATACCAAGATTAAAAGTTGGTATGGATTATGTACCAAGTGATTTTTTCCCTGCATATTTGGATAAAGGCGAAATGGTACTTACAGCACCCGAAGCACAAAAAGTACGCTCATACGGCGGAATACAAGGTATAGAGAGTATGTTAAGCGCCAATCTTGTTACAAACAATGAAATGGGTCTTGATTATGGAAAACTAGCCGAAGCAATGGCGGGTGTTACTATACCGATTTATCTAGACGGCAAAGTCGTAGGCTATAGTATAACGGGATCAGTCGATCAAAACATGGGAATTATAACTTCACGCAAAGGGAGGTACGGAATATGAGAGAAGATGTAAGATTTAAAATCAATAATGATGATTTTTTGTTAAGCGATTATCATTTGTGTGTTGAATCATATTCTATTGGTATCCCCGAGGTTAAGAGCTTTTTTCAAGAGATACCGTATTCTAATGTTGTTTATGACTATACAGAATATTTTGGAAGTCCTACATATAGCCAACGCACAATAACTATAAATTGCAAACTAATGAAATCGACACCGTGCTGGCAAAAAATAATGCAAAAAGTTCTTGAGCTCATGCACGGTCAAAGAGGTACGTTCAGTTTCGCAAGCGATAGTGAGTGGTATTATAATGGGAGAATTTCTATTGATACGGATGATCATGATAATTGGAATTTTGCTACCGTTACATTATCGATAATTTGTAATCCGTTAAAAACGAACATGGAGGGGGCGAGCAAACTTTGAAATTAAAATTAATGTGCGATGCCGATATATTGTTTGACAGTACGACAAATATGTATAAAGCTATGTCAATCGATTTAACTGAACAAGTTAATACAACTAATACATTGGTGTTTGCTCTCCCACCTTTTAATCCTAATTATGATAAACCACAAAAAATGACTTCTGTAATCGAATTATATAGAAATGATGCCCTTGTGTTTGAGGGGCGGGTGTTGTATACCGATGATGATATTTTGGGCAATAGAACATTTACTTGCGAGGGTTCTTTAGCTTATTTCCTTGACAGTATAGTAAGACCTAATACAACGCAGGATACAACTATACGCGATTATCTTCAAGGTCTTTTAAATCAGCATAACGCACAAGTTGAAGAACAAAAGCGATTTACACTTGGAATTGTTAATGTTACCAATACAACTGACAATGTATATCGTATAGACAATGATTATTCAAATACATTAACAGTAATGCAAGAAAAATTAGTTAACCGTTTAGGCGGATATTTAAGGGTTAGAAAAGAAAACAACGTAAGATATCTTGATTACTTGGAAGAGTATGGAACAACATCAAATCAAACTATAGAATTTCAAAAAAATATATTAGATTTGTCACAGCGTATATCTGCGGAAAATGTAATAACCGCGCTAATACCTTTAGGTGTTAAAAATGAAGAAACGGGGTTACCGCTAACGATTGAAAGCGTGAATGACGGTAAAGATTATTTAGTAAATGAAACTGCCGTAAGCCTATTTGGCTATATATACGGTAAGAACGAGTGGGAAGATGTTACATTACCCGAAAACCTAAAAACAAAGGGAGAAGCCTTTTTGCAGGAAAATATAAAAGCTTCGTGGAGCATAGAAGTAAATGCCACTGATTTATCGATGCTAGACGTATCGATTGATACATTGGATTTGGGAATGAGTGTTCCAGTTATATCCGTACCGCATAAATTAGACGAAAATTTTACAATTAAGAAAAAAGAAACTAAATATCTGCAACCGCAAGATAGCGAAATAACTTTAGACACTGTCATAAAACGAAACACTGATCAAGTTTCAAGCACTGACCGACAATTAGGACAGTTGGAAACAATACAGACTGACAGATTTATGGCTATTGTGAAAGAACAGACCAATTTAATTACGGGCGGTTCGGGCGGGAATATGCAGTATGGATTTAATGACAGTGGTTTACCAAGTGAAATCTTTTTTCTAGACAACCCCGATAAAGAACTAGCAAAAAAAGTATTAAGAATAAATCAAAACGGGATTGGGTTTTCTAAGAATGGGATTAATGGTCCTTTTGAAACGGCATGGACATTAGACGGCGTATTTAATGCTAATTATATTACCGCTGGTATTCTACAAGGAATACAAATAATTGCAGATTTAGGTATGCTTGGCGGTTGGACAATGGACAGTACATCTCTGTCAAGCGGAAGTACGGTCGGAATTATTCTAGATTCAAGCGAACCAAGCATTGCGACATATCATCCTGATACGGATTATATCGGCATGAAAATGTATAATGGCGGATTGGCTATATACTCTTACGCTAATAAAGGGACATACGTGGGACAATTGTCAAGCGGAGCAGATGGAACGGTGCTGCAGGGCGCATATGGACACAATTTATCTCTCGGTATAAGTATAGATAATACAAATACTGCGCTTGATGGTTATTTAGTTATGGATAATGGCGAAGTGTCATGCTATAAAACGTTAAATATGCGCGGACACAGTATAATAAATCAATCAGACAAACGATTAAAGAAAAATATAAAAGATATTGATTGTTCTTTTGTATATGATTTAGAAGTAAAACAATTTGATTACTTAAACGGTGATAAAAACAGAATTGGTATACTTGCAAATGATTATACGAACAAAGGCTATTCTAAATATTTTCTACATAAAGGAAAAGACGGGTATTATGGTGTAGATTACCAAAATATTATGAATGCACTGATTAAATGTGTGCAGGAACAAAACAACCGTATAAAAGCGTTAGAAAGGGGAACAAAATGATATTTAGTACAATAACACAAAACAATCTTAATTTAACCGCTGATACTACCGAAATCCCAGCACAGTATAGCAATAATATACAGTTTAAATTTATTCAAGACAATGAACGTTTTAGCGGATATATACCGACTATTTATATTGGTGTATATGACAGTGCGATGATAGAGTGCAGCGACGTTATTAATGCTGGTGGTGCGGTTGTTGTAGACGGTGACGGTGTGTTTGCTATATCTAATGAAATAATGTATCGTAACGGCTTTTTAGCGGTTGGGGTAACATTAACCAACAATGACGAGAACGTATCTCTAAAGCCCGTTATTTACCGTATACAAGCAAGTGTTGGCGGATTAAGTCCATTACCGCCAGATGAGGGCGAATGGCAACAGGTTGTTAAGGCATTTGTTGAAACACTGTTTAATAACTGGTCTGCTGAAAATCTCGATCCAATAAAAGCACAGCTTGAAGAACTTATCTCTACAGCACAAACACAACAAGAAAAAATAACATCTCAGCAAACGCAGATTGATAATGCGATTGGAAACATGGGAGATTATGAAATCGTACAAGAAGACCCCGTACAAATAAGATTTAAAAAAGGTGATGGAACATTCGGGGAAACTGTTGATTTAGGCGACGGATTAGCATCTAAAGCAATGGTAAATGCTGGCTATTATACTTATAAAGGTATTAGTTATGATGGTTCTGCAAGTAATAACGGGATTGACGTTGCAGAAATAGACGGAGCATATTCCCAAGAAACTACAAACGGGTTTCAGTTGTTCGACGCTAGTAAATTGCCTACTAAATCACAAGGCGGTGCTACAGTAACTAACAACGGTGACGGAAGTTTTACTATTAGTGGTAGCGGAAATTTAACTAACCATTTCATTTACTACTATAATTATTCGCACGAAGAAACTTTAAAAATGTTAAAAGTTGGAAATATATCATTAAGAAATGGAGCAACGACAAATCCACGTTTTCTTGTTCAGTTAAAAACAAAAGATGATATAGCAAGTTCAACAACTTTATTACGACTTGAAAACAACGAGATTGACCTAATCACTCAAGAAATATTGAATAATCCAGATACTTTTTTAAGGATATGCTTCCTTGGTTTAAATGGTTCAGCTATTCAATCAGGCACAATCAAACCAATGCTCTACCAAGACGGTGACGGAACATGGGAACCATTTACGGGCGGTATTGCTAGTCCTAACCCCAAATATCCTAAAGAGCCTAAGTTTGTGGGTGATTACAACGAGGATACGCAAAAATATGATATTGACTTTATGACGAGCGGAAAGAATTTGTTTGATTTTAATTATTTAAAAAATGATTTTGTTATCGGTGGTATTAAAACTTATACAGATAATTCGATTACATTAACGTCTAATATGGGTGATTGTTATGACGATAGCTACTCGAAAAATAAAAGCTTTCGTATACCAGTATTGCCGAATAAACAATATACACTAATGTTTAGAAAAACAAATAGTGTTGCCGGACTTGTGTATATATTTCCTTTCACAAAAAATAATGTAATGCACAACAAATTTATAAGTGAAAATATTTCATATGATGGTAATATTGCATATACGTTCACCACACCACAAGATTGTTATTATGTGAATTTTAGAGTAGGTATATCCTCAAGTGGTAATACTTGTACATTTAGTGATTTTATGGTTTTGTATGGAACACATACATGGGATGATGTAACTGAATTTATACCATATCAAGGCTTCGAAACCACTACCCTACAACTAAACCAACCGTTACGTGAGTTACCAAACGGCGTTAAGGATACGATAGAAAATGGTGTTGTTACGAGAAGAGTTGGGGAAATAACGTATGATGGTTCAAGTGATGAGAATTGGGCTTTGGGTGTGTCATATGGAGAAAAGTACGTTCGTTTCAGTACTTCAGCTCCTAACATTACCACAAGCCAATATAAAGTTGGTAATGTTATTTGCGATAAGTTTCCATATAGACCTTATGAAGATTCGAGCGTTTCGCCAGATAGTGAGCATATAATTGCAGGATCAGGTTATATGTATGTATTGATAGAAAAATCAAGGTTAAGCGAGTCAACCGCCCAAGGATTTGAAACTTGGTTACAATCTAACCCTATTACAGTATGGTATGAACTAGCTATGCCAAACACAGAACAAATCACGTTGCCTACTCTGCCGAGTTGGTATCCTTATACTAACGCATGGGTTGGAACTGAATTGCAACCTAGCTTTGTAGAATGGTATATCAAAACCGCAGGAGTTAACCAAAATGATTTAACCGTCATTAAAGAAGATATATCGCAATTACAAACCGAAACCACGCAGTTAAACGATGATGTTACAAGGCTTATGGGAGCTTTTACATCGGTGACAGATTTAACTAAGCAATTATTCTTGCTTATGCATCGTGTAGGTGATATTATTTTCAGCACTTCCGATGAAAACCCAAGTACAATTTACGGCGGAACATGGGTAGCGTGGGGCAAAGGTCAAGTGCCAGTTGGTGTCGATACAAGCGATAGTGATTTCAACACTGTAGAAAAAACTAACGGTACTAAAACTAATCGTATTGGTTTTTTAACTGCGGGTAACGATTTTGGATTAGCTCAAGGTGGTGGATATGGCGGGAAAACGCTTCTTAATGAATATCAAGGCGATGGAGGATATATATATAAAGAGTTTAGTATATTACAGCCATATATAACTTGCTATATGTGGAAAAGAACTGCATAAAAACTTAAAGGCCGAAAGGCCTTTTTAATATTAATAAAGTGAGGTAATTTTATGAACAAAATTAATTTAAAAATCAGATTAAAAAATCCCGTGTTTATTGCACAAATTGTATTAGCTGTTTTAACGCCTATTTTAGCTTATGCGGGGCTTACCGCACAAGACCTAACAACATGGGGAGCGTTAGGAAAACTGCTTTTAAACGCTGTTTCTAACCCTTATGTACTATCTTTGGTGATTGTATCTGTATGGAATGCAATCAACGACCCTACTACAAGCGGAGTAGCAGATAGCGAACGTGCACTAAACTACACTGAGCCTAAAAAGGATTAGCGTTATGAACGAAGCGGAAATGATAGGCTCTGTTATTGCAGGAGGGGTGGCAATTTTTAGCTTTGTTACCCCTATGCTTAAGCTAAATTCAAACATAACACGTATGAACACACTGCTTGAAAGGATAATCGAAGATAACAACCGACAAGACAAGCGGTTAGATGCACATAGTGAACGGCTTGACGTTATCGTAGAGCAGCAACGTAGGAACGAAAAAATAATTGATATACATGAATTGCGTATCAACAATTTAGAAAATAGAAATTAAGGAGAAAAATAAAATGGCAGTATTTAATATTCATGGAGGACATGCTCCAGCAGGTAAAAAAGGAAGTGGAGCAGTAGGGATTGTAAACGAAAGTATTGTAGATAGAGAAATTAAAGATGCGGTTATTGCTAAATTAAGAGCATTAGGGCATACTGTTT
>UMET01016395.1_pt1 | contig 15940 bp, 17 predicted proteins | sample 1964821 | NCBI WGS metagenome assembly UMET01 (sample SAMEA4836027, study PRJEB28245) | human gut metagenome | biome: gut microbiome; material: fecal sample | place: Denmark | collected 2008
CCGGACAGTAAAGATGGCACACTGTTGTTGATAAAATGAAACAGCGCCGGATAAATCATATTTTCTGTGCGAATCATTAAATACGACAACACACCGCCTAAAAGTGCTGTGGGAAGGAATCTCCATATACTTCCATGAAATAATCCAAACAAAATCCCCATGAAAATGGTCAGAACCCAGATATTTTTCAATCTGCTTTGCATACTCTTTAAAATAAATCCCCTGTGTACTGCTTCTTCACACACGGCAGGCAGTACACTGCTAATCACCAAAGCAAGAAGCGGCGGAACGCTGGCAATAAATGCATTCAGATTTCCGCTTACAGAAAACATTTGCTCCGGATAAAAATAAGCCACAAGCATGGTAAGGGGAATCACAAGGGCATAGGAAGAAACCCAAAAAAGAGCCACTGCCAGAAGCTTTTTTCCTTCTGGTTTTTTTAAAGGGAATATAGCTTTAAGAGGCTGTCTGAAAAGTTTTGTTCCGGCAATACTAAGCAGGAGCAGATACAACTCCGTAAGCGCCAGTCCGTACATGCCCCATTTTCCCTGCATCCAGGCAATAATGGTATAAAAGGATGCCATCACTACAAGGAACATCGCAATTCCATGCCATGGTTTTAACGTGCAGTTATTTTTCTCCATCTAACACCGCCTCTTTCAAAACATCATCCACATAGGTCAGTTTTAAAGAAAAGAAAGGTCTGTCTTCTTCCAGAAGCCGGAAGAAAATCTTATCTCCTTCCCATAGATTCAGGTTAAAGAGTTCTTTTTTGTCAACCCATTCCAGAACTCCTTCATCACAGGGGCTCAAAGTTCCCTGAAATTCATCGGCTGTGTAGAGACACATATATTCTGTTTCAGAAAAACTTCCGTCACCTTTAGAGAAGCAAAAGGTGACTATCCCACGAAAACGATAGGAAGTAAGGGTAAGTCCGGTCTCTTCTTTTACTTCCCGCGAAAGACATTCTTCCGGGCTTTCATCCTGCTCAAAATGACCGCCTACACCAATCCATTTATCTTTGTTGACATCATTTTCTTTGGATACGCGGTGGAGCATTAAATATTGTCCATCTTTTTCAATATAGCACAATGTGGTTAAAGGTGATTTTTCTTTCATATACTACCATAGCCTCCTATTTTTCCAGGGCTTTCAGTTCTTCCAGCAAAGACTTCCGCACTTTTTTTCTGGTGACCTCCACAATATTTAATGGAGTCATATCTACCACAGTTCCTTTCACCGGGTCTTGTTTTAAGTATACCTGAAGGGTTTGAAGCAATTCCTTTTTATCTTCTTCCTTTTCCAGATTAATAAAATCAATTAAAATAATACCGGAAAGATTCCGAAGACGAAGCTGCAAGGCAATTTCTCTGGCTGCCTCCAGATTAATCTTCCGAAAGGTTTCCTGAATTTCTTTTTTTCCGGAAAACTTCCCGGTATTCACATCAATGCAAACAAAAGCTTCCGTCTGCTGAATTACCAGAAAGCCGCCGGATTTTAGCCATACACGCTCCTGTGCTGCTTCTGAAACAGCCGTTTCCAGAGAATAAAGTTTTGCAAGAGGAAGCAGGGAATCCTCATAAAAACGTACCGGAACCTCTTGAGTTTCATAACATTGAAGATAGCTTTGGACTTGTTGAAAAACAGCCTTATCATCCGTTATGATTTCTTCCAGATTTTTCGTATAGGTGCTTTGGAGTACCTGTATAGAATCAGGAATATTTTCTTTTAACAGGGAGAAGCAAACTCTGGTGGAAGCCCGTTTCAATACATCTTCATACTGATTCTGCAACTGCTTTAGTTCTCGTAAAATATCAGAAGTATCTGCATCTCTGCAGTTCGTCCGGACAATAACCCCTGCCTGTTTGGGAAGATGATCTTCTAAAATTTCCCGGATTCGTTTCTTCTCTTCTTTCTTTAACTTCCCGGAAAATCCCAATTCTTTTCTCTGAGAGGTAAGTACCAGATAGCGCCCGGTAAAATTCAGATTTCCGCTTACACAGGGAAGCTTTGTCTTAATCCCTTCCTTGGAAACCTGTACCAGAACTTCATCGCCGATTTTCATGGTCTTATCTTTTTTCGGGTTTGTGAAAAAAATTTCTGATTTTTCATCCATAGAATAATAACAGGAAATTCCATCTGCAATTTCAATAAAAGCAGCGTGAATATTTTTTACAATGTTCTGTACTTTTCCAATATAGATATTTCCCAGAATCCCTTTTTCTTTCTCGTGAAAGATATGAAGCTGGCAGATTCTTCCCTGTTCTGCCAGAGCAGATACCATCACCTCTTTTTGGTGACAAATCATATGGGTAATAATTAATTTACTCAATATCTTCACCTAAATCTTCCAGAGAAACCAGATTTCGATTTCCTTCTGTGCCAGTATCTGCATAAACCTCCAGGCGATGAATCAGGAGGCTAAAGGCATCGAAGTCTTTGCCGCAAAATTTATAAAAGGCCTCCATCACCAGCTCTGGTTTGGTGTTTTTTACACTTCCGGCTGCCAGTTTCAGAAAAATTCCATTTCCCTGCACCTGCATGTCATAAAGAAACGGTTTCAAATCTACTTCTTTTTCATTTTTCTTGGTTTTTTTCACAATCATGATTTCCGGCTGTTCCAGAAAGGCAGTGACTTTTTCCTGCCAGTCAACAGCCGGTTCCATTCCCTCACGGAATTTTACTTCATAGTCTGCAGCAGCTACCAATGCCATAGCTGCATTTGCCTTTCCATCCGGTATTTTACGAAAACTTAAAATTTCCATTCCCTCTACCATAACCTGGTTCAGGCGTTTCACAGCTTCTCTGGAAGAAAGAGGTGTTTTGATTTCCAGGTCAAAATATTCTCCGGTGCTGGTTACCCCTACGCCAAGAGGCGCTGCAAAGGACATAATCATATGGGGACTGAAACCTTCGGAATATGCGGCATCAATGTGAGCCCTTTTAATCGCTTTCTGGAAATAGCGCATAATATCCAAATGTCCGATAAATTTCATTGTCCCTTGTTTTGCAAATTTAATTCTTACTTTCAATGCAGATTCCTCCTTTGTAGATACCAGCGCCACAGCCGGAACATTTCATTTTGCAGTTTGGAGTGATTTCTTCCTTATGAGCCTTCTCCCATTCTTTTTCCAGGAATTTTCTGGAAACACCAATAGAAATGAAATCCCATGGGAAAATTTCATCCAAAGGACGCTCCCGCAGTGTATAGAACTCAGGGTCTAAGCCAATTTCCTCAAAGGCTTCCATCCACAGGTCATAGCGGAAGTATTCGGACCAGGCATCAAAAATTGCGCCTTTTTTATAAACAGCCTCAATAACATCCGCAAGTCTTCGGTCTCCTCTTGCCAGAATACCTTCCAGAACTGTTACATCTGCTTCGTGATAATTATATTTAATACTCTTTTGATTTAACTGAGCCCGGATTTCCTCTTTTACAATTTTCGCTTTTTCCAGATAATCTTCTTTGCGGAACATGCCAGCCCACTGGAACGGTGTGAATGGCTTTGGCACAAAAAAGGACGTGCTTACTACAATCTGGCATTTTCCATGGCGCTGATCCTTTGGAATTTCATAATATTTCTTGGCAATAGCTTCTGCCAGATGGGCAATACCTCTCATATCCTCTTCTGTTTCCGTAGGAAGACCCAGCATAAAGTACAATTTTACCCGGCTCCATCCTCCTTCAAAAGCTTTGGATGCACCTTCTAAAATAACTTCTTCAGTCAGACCTTTGTTAATTACATCCCTAAGTCTTTGGGAACCGGCTTCCGGCGCAAAGGTCAGGCTGCTTTTTTTAATATCCTGCACCTTGCTCATTACATCCAGGGAAAAAGCATCAATACGAAGAGAGGGCAGGGAAATATTTACCTTTCTGGCAGAACATTCCTCAATTAAATAATCAATGAGCTCCGGCAATTGGGAATAGTCACTGGAACTTAAAGAACTAAGAGAAATTTCTTCATGTCCGCTGCTTTCTAACATGGATTTTGCAGTCTCCTTCAGGAAGTCTACGTCACGCTCTCTGGTTGGGCGGTATAACATACCTGCCTGACAGAACCGACACCCTCTGATACAGCCCCTTTGGATTTCCAGAGTCACCCGATCCTGTGTTGCTTTGATAAAAGGTACAATGGGCTTTTTCGGATAATAGGTGTTGGTTAAGTCCATAACCACCTGCTTTTCAATTTTCTCTTTTGCATGAGGATTTACCGGTTTAAAAGAAGCAATGGTTCCGTCCTCATGGTAGGTTGTTTCATAGAAAGAAGGCACGTAAATGCCTGGAATCTCTGCAGCCATTTCCAGAAATTCCCTTCTGCTTTTCCCACTGTTTTTCCATTCCTTATAAGCATCCAGTAGCTGGTTAAACACCGTTTCCCCTTCCCCAATATAAAACATATCAAAGAAAGGCGCTAAAGGCTCCGGATTATAAGTACAAGGTCCTCCGCCCATAACAAATGGATGATCCAGAGTTCTGTCTTCTGAACGTAATGGAATCTGGCTTAAATCCAGAAGCTGCAGAATGTTGGTGTAACACATTTCGTATTGAATAGTAATCCCAAGGAAATCAAAATCTTTGACAGGATCCTGAGATTCCAGTGCAAATAGCGGAATCTGCTGTTCTCTCATAATCTTGTCCAAATCCGGCCACGGAGAATAAACACGTTCACACCAGGTATCTTCACGCTGATTGAACATGTCATATAATATCTGGATCCCAAGATGGGACATGCCGATCTGGTAAGAATCCGGAAAGGCCATGCAGAATCGTACATCCACGTTTTTGTCCTTCATTACCGAGTTTACCTCATTCCCGATATAGCGGGCTGGATTCTCTACTTTTAGTAATATTTCATCATTTAAGGCTAGTTTTCTCATAAATAACTCCTGTTTTTTGTACATTTTTACTAAAGAATGCTTCTCTTCTTTATTACTGAATCCGATTTTGTTTTGTTGTTTTATAGATTAAAAAACTTCACTTTTACATTTAATCTTGTCCAAAATCTGAAGCCTAACGACTATTATTATAAATTCCAAATTTTACATAGCTTTTTGGAAAATATGATAATGCATACTATTATATAGTATTTAAACGTACTTTTCTATTGATTTTCTCTGGACATTGTAGCTTCTTTTGAAAATAATTTTTGTGCAAACTGTACAAATGGAACGACCAGAATCTCATCCTGCGTAACGACTGGCTTTTGCATGCGTTCCCAATATTTTTCTAATACGGTGCAGTCATATGCAGTTTCTTTTTGTGTGATATAAACGTCTTCTGTAAATGCTGGTGTTGCGTGTCCTAAAAACTTGGATATAGCCTTTACATTCAGACTGTTGTTTTTTAACATGGTTGCATATACATGCCGCATGTCATGCCAATGGGCGGACAATCCGCACATATCCATAAGTGTTTTAAATTGTTTTGCCCAGTATGCACGGTAATATGGAGTGCCATCGTGTCTGCAGCAGATATAATCCAAATCCTGGAATGTTGGAACTTTTGTTTTCATTTCTTCATACCAGGTCCGTTTTAAAATGATTTCTTCTGCTACCCAGTCAGGGAGTGGAATAAAACGGTTTCCGTTTTGACTTTTGGTTGTAATTTCACCTTTTTGTGGCAAAAATGTTTCGGTATCCCATTTGTAACCAATCTGTTTTGAAATATAAACAGTTTTACTTGTAAAGTCAATATCCTGGTATTTGATTGCCAGAGTTTCTGAAACTCTGGTTCCTAACATAAGACTCAATAAAACAGGCATATAAATATCAGGAAAATCTTCCCTGCAACGTATCAATACCAGTTTTATCGTATCAATCGTCCATACAACATCACGTTTTTTCCTTTTTATCGTGTATGTTTTTCTGAAAATTTCATTTGCCATTTCAGCTGGTTTTGTTTTGATATAGTGTTTATGATAGGCATAACCCAAAGATATCCTCAATACATGTAAAGTACGTTTTTTTATAATATCTGAAGTACGTGATTCTACCAATTTTAATAACTTTTCTGGTGTAATGGAAGATAATTTTGTGGTTGGTTTTAAAAAGGGAATGATGTGATTATACACAACATTGCAATAACCTTGTTGCGTATTAAAGGACAGCTTCATTTCTTTAATTACAACATGAAATACCCAGTACTCCAGAAATTCTTTTACGGTGAAATCAAAAGGGCAATAGGTGTTTGACAGTAGTTCGTGAATCAGCAGTTCCTTGCTTTCATTCGCTGCTCTTATTGTTGCAAAGCCGCATTGTTGCTTATTTAGAGTTATTCCATTCTCAAATAAAAGCTGAAAACGGAACCGATATTTATTACGGTCTTTTGAAACATTTCCAACAAATTTATAAGATATAACGGAACCATAAGAAAAATACGGGGAAAATTCATCTGGCTTAAGGAACATCGTCTACACCTCCCTATTATTGGAATAGGGGATTAACGTATCTAAAGCTTCTTTTGCCTGTTCTCTGGCTTCCATAACATCACAATAGATGCTATAGGTCGTCATGGGGCTTTTATGTCCCATAAGTTTTGCAATATACTCTAAAGATAACGTACCCTCTTCTAATAACATGGTTGCAAATTGATGTCTTAAGACATGCATGCTAACAGTTGGTATACCTGAAAAATGGCATAGCCGATTTAAGGAAGCTGTTAAGGTAGATTTTCCTTTTCTTTTTCCATAACACGAGATGCAGACATACTCTTCATCTAAATCCGTAACGCCCTGTTCTTTTTTTCCTTTGATGATTTCTTCATTGAATTTCTTCTTTTTTTCTAGTTCATCAAAAAGAAAAGCAGGGATTTTCAGAAGACGGTAGCTGTTTGCTTTTGGTGCTTTTTCTTCTGGTTTGCACTTAAATTCATAAGAATCATTTGCGTCAGCAATCTGGTAAGCATAAGTAAATTGTCGCTCAATACGAAGCGTTTGCTCTTCTTTATTGAAATCTTCGTAACGCAAAGCCCGTATTTCTCCAGAACGAAGACCGCAGAATAATGCTAAAAGCACTTCAAAACTGTACGCGGGATGTTTCATCGTTTCCTGTATCAGCAGTTCCAATTCTGGATAAGATAAAATTTTTATGGAAGGATTCCTTCTTTTTACCGGTATTAAATCATCCCGAATATCTTTTGGCATGTATCCATAGGAATATGCAGAACCTAAGATATTTCGTAAAAATCGAGAAACTGCTTGCCCTGCAGAATCACAAACAGGTTTACAGGCATCAATGAGTTCATTAATATAGTCAGCAGTTACATAGGGCAAAAACATATCCTGCTTTAAGTTGGGAATGATAATTTTATAGATTGTCCAATATGCAATTGCGTGTGAGCCTTTGGAAGATATTTTAATAAATTCTTCTTTTACCCAGTATTCCATATATTCTTTGAACGTAAAACGCATGCCGGTACGTTTCTTGGCATTCTCAATATCCTTTAAATATTGTGTATCATAGTCTTCTTTGGCTTTGAGCGCTTCTTTTTCTGTCCGGTATCCTTTTTTCACTTCGTAAAAGATTTTTTTCATGTAAGGGTTAACAATCCGTACACAAATACACCAGCTGTCATTTTTAAAATAAACTTCATTGTTCATGATATTCCTCCTTTGTAATCCCATCTACAAAAGAGAAGTTCTTTTAAATTGTACAAAAATATAAATAGAATGTCAATTATGAGCCTCGGAATTATGATCCTTGAAGCCACTGGTCAAAACTCTTTTTCGGGATACGGTATGTTCCGGCAATCTTGATTACACGAAAGGAATTTCCGCTTTTATAAGCATCCCGTATAAAATCATAGGCTTTAGATTTACTGATTCCTAAGATATCAACAATATCGCTGACCATATACACTTGTTTTTCCATAACATCACCTCCTATTCGTATTGTGTTCTACCTATAAAAAGTGGTATATTTTTCGTGAATAGGCACACTTTCCGTAATATTACGTTCCTTTTTCTTTCAGCATAGTAAAAAGATAAGGATTCTGACTTTTGGGCAAGAAAAAAGACGCTATGAAAGCATCTTTTTTCTCAATGTCAAATTAAGCTGTTCAGAATCGGCGTATCCATTTGCAAGCTTTTCAAAAAGAAAAAAAGAAGCCCGTAAAGGACTTCTCTTGGTAAAAATTAAAGGATTGTCTTATGAAGAATACCGTTCTCAAAATAATATGCAGCATCGGATAACTGTTCTTCCTTTTCGACTACATTCTTATTCATATCAAAAATAACTTCTTTTAAGGATTCTGGAATAAGAATTTGTTTATCCACCGCTATAAATTCATGGATACTGCTTGGAACTAAATAATATCCGTTTGGGAACAATTCATCTAGGCGATTTTGTACACGCTCGCAAAAGATGGATGCAGCGCCAAGAAACTTTGATGTGTTTGTTACGACCAACATAGGGATATCATCTTCTTTTCTTTTCTCCATGTAATTCGGTAAATCCGAAATGCTTTTGTCAAGCAAGGGATAGGATACGATATCATCCAGAGAGTTCAAGACGCATTCCTTATCCATGTTTTTCATAGCAGCAAGAAAAATTTCATCATCTGTTATTTTTGATGTTTCAGTGTAGATTGATTTGATATTTGTCATATGCTCCTCATCGAACTGAACATATGGAATCATATACAAATCTGCTGTCTTTCTGTGTACATAGTTTTCAGCATATTTCGCATCAGAAGTCAGTCTAATGTAAACATGTTCTTTCATCCAGTCTGGGTCTAGAAACTTTTTGGCATATGTATCAAGGGCATTATTCTTTTTCATGGCCTCGAAATATGCTGTTGCTACTCCCTCTGGAGCAATTTTGCATGATTCATAATCAAAGAGTGCTGCTATTGAGTCTCCTTTTTTTCGAATGGAAACTTGATGGGCGTTATAGTTGTTCTTTTTTGTTGTTACTTCCGTAATTTCATATCCGCTTCCTAAGATTTCCTGTAATTTTTTTACCATAGTATTTTCCTCCTGTTTTGAAATGTTTCTCAAAAATAATATGAAAGAAATCGAGGAAAGAAAAAGAAGCCCATGAAGGACTTCTCTTTGAATCAGCAAAAGGTCATCTGCTTGGCAACAATAGACTCTACCGCTTCTTTCCGTTCTTCTTCTGGGTTGGCAGTATATCCTCCCATCATGTAGTTGATGGACTCTTTGATGGTCGGATAAATCCGTTTTCCCTTGCGCTTTGGATCCGGAGAACCAAGGATGCAGAAAATTAAAGCAGCTTCGTTTACAGTCAGACGGTTATCATTTACAATTTTTGCCATGTTTCATTTCCTCCTATAATCACATTTGTTATATTTGAAATATGGGAGAAAATCAGGAAAAGAAAAAACATGGGTGTACGGCAGCAAATCGTCAAAAACCCTTAGAACGTCCTTATATGGGAGAATGGAAACAGAATACATTTTACTCTTCCGCGTATCTGGTCTTGCTGTACAAAGGTATTTTCCCAAAAGCGGCTGTCATGGGAATGGTTCCGGTTATCTCCCAGCATAAAATAACATCCTTCGGGCACTTGATAAATTCCATCGTCATGGGACAACGCTTCTACAAAATCATCCTGGCATAAAACGCCATTGGCATATACTCTCCCATCCTTAATTTCAATGGTATCCCCAGGCATCCCGATTACCCGTTTTACAAAGCATAAACGTTCATTGTCCGGGAAATCAAACAGTACAACGTCGTAGCGTTTGATTTCTGCTTTATCATATTTTGTCGCAAAAAGGAAATCGCCCTCTTGTAATGTTGGGACCATGCTTTCTGACGGGACATATGCCAGGGTAAAAATCTGCATACGAAGGTATAAACAAAGCAGGAATAAGCCTATAAGTCCTGTGGTTTTTAAAAGGAATTTTCGATTTTGTTTTAAGAACCGCATAATATTCTCCTTATTTTTTGAAGAAAAGAGATACCAAATGGCATCCCTTAGTTTTAAAAGAAAATCATAACTGGTTACGAAAATTTGTTCGATTTGTTAAAAAATACACAATGTGTTATCAGAAATCAAAAAGAAACGTTGCTTTATAGTCTGCAGTTTTCTTATATGACGGATGCCTTTTATATTTATATTTTTTATCTGTTTCTGGATTCTTCCAGTCATGCTGCAAGAAGATACATTGGTTCTTTTTTAATTGTTTTAAAGTATCTACTGGAAGATGGAAACGCTTGGAAAGATAAGAAATACTTTCTTCATCCGTTACACCTAAAAATAGGCAATCATCAAAAGAATTCAGATACTGATTGGACATTCCATTGTAACGTTCTTTCATCTGTCCTGTTCCCTGTAAAATGAGACTTAAATGGAAACGATTCCCGGAATAAGCAATAGCATCATTCAAATTCGGAATTACACCACAGTTCATAAAGTCGTCTATAATGCAGTGAACTGGATAGCTCCATTTTTCTGCTTCTTTTGACAACAGACTAAATAATTGGCAGAAAAACATAGACAATACCACATTATTTTTCTTTTTCATCGGATTTGTAACCAGGAATAACGCTGTCTTTTCATCTCTCCACTGGTCTAAATGCAAATCGTCCTGCATCATGCAGTCCAGCATGTCTTCAGTAAACAAACCTTGCATATCGGCTACGCTGGCAACCAACGCACTTTTTTGTATTTTCTCACCAACATATTCCTGGAAGGAGTTAAGATACTGTTTCGCAATGCTGTCTTCGGAAGCTTGTTCCATTAATCGGAAGAATCCATCCTCATTCTCTGGAGTTACTAGCGTTTCTACCAGCTGAAGGAAATCCCTTATGTTATCCCACTTCTTCTCTTTCCCAAATTCTAGTACATAACCCATAACAGAGGATAGTATTGTTCTCTCTGCATTGTAAAAGCAGCCATCCTCTTTTTCATCCTTAATATTTTTTAAAAAAGAGTCCACTAGATTCTGAATTCTGGAATTTTCAAAATCAAAGGAAAACGGATTGTAATGGGCGCCTCTGTCTGGATGATCCAGATTCAATACCTGTATTTTGTATCCATGCTCTTTTAACGCTTTCCCTACCGTTTTTACGTACTCCCCACCTGGATCTACCACAATGAAATTTTCATCCATTTGTAGCAGGTTGGACTTAATCCAGTCAGATTTTCCAGAACCGCTTCCTGCAAGAAGTAATGTACTGGTGGACTTCCCAGGTTCCATTACATGATGTTTTGAATAGATCATATAAAATCTCCTTTTCTTTGTTTTATGCACTAAATATGGAATTTGGGAAGTGGGGACTATCTTAGCTTGTGATTTTGCCTGAAGGAGTAAAAAGTTTCTTTTCCTACTACGATATGGTCTAAAAGTTTTAATCCAATCAATTGGAATGCGGCTTTAAACTTTGTTGTCGTCTCAAAATCATCGGAACTTGGTTTTGGATCTCCAGATGGATGGTTGTGTACTAAGAATGCAGCAGATGCACCACACAGCAGCAAACGTATCAGGATTTCCCTCGGCTGAACATAAGAGCCATCGGTAGCCCCATGTGCAACATCGAAAATGCCGATAGGGTTTGACTTCATATCCGTAGCAATAACATAAAAATGCTCTTCGGATAAGTGGTTGGCATCATACACTGCATTGATAAAATCAAAACATTTCTTTGGGTTATCCAGACAGCGGCAGGGATATTCCCCTACTTCTGCTAAATAAGTGTTCTTCTGGTCATTTAGTTTTGTGATATATTCTTTTACTTTCATAAAAATCTCCTTAATTGTATTTTTGAGTTTCTTCCATATTGATGCAAAAGAAATCATGGGAGGAATTGCTATGGCAAAAAATAATTACGCAAGATTAAAGCAGGAAGCAGATATAGAAGCGGTTGTGAATTACCTTGGGATACCAGTGAGAAGAAAAGGTACCTCTTGTTTTCTTCTCTGCCCGCTTCCGGGGCATACAGACCGCCATGCAACAAACTGCTATTTTAAACCAGGTTGGAATAACCTGTACTGTACTGCCTGCGGTGAAGCTATCAATGCCATTGACCTGATTATTTATACCCTTCATGTAGAATATGGGCAGGCTGCGGATATCCTATGGGAATTAGAAGGAAGACCAGACTGGTATTACACGTCCAGGATAGTGCAGAAAGAAGAACTCTTTCATTTATCGAAGGCAGAAGCAACTGTAGTTGGTATCCATTCCCCCGGATACATCCTAACACCAATGCAGTATTCGGAAGATAAACCAGTACATGGGCATGATGTTACGCTGCAATATGACGCAGATGGCTATATCACCTGTAAGGTTAACCGTCTGACCTGGCAGGATTTTATGACAGAGGAACAGTACCGTTCCATGGTAAAGCAAAAATCCATTGAAAGAGGGAAAAATGCCCAGGATTTCATGCTTCATTGTAATAATCAAGCAATCAGGGAGGCGTTATATAGCATTGCTTCTGAATGCAAGGCGATATCTGAACGTGCGTAAGTGCAGAAAGCTGTCATATATGGCAGCTTTCTATTTTTCTGCCATGGCGTTTGCCAAATCCAAAAGCTGCTGTTCTTCCGGATAGCTGGAAAAAGCATCTGTAACAAAGACCTGTAAACTATCAAAGTAATCCAGGGATATACGCGTGCCTGGTTTTAAACGATATACGATATGGTGCCTGTAGATGGCCTCAATGACTGCATCTACATAATCGTCTTCGGAAACAGTGCTGTCTGCTGGAAGCAATTGTCTTGGTATCTGTACTTTATCCCCAATATGCAGTTTCGAGATGTCATTTAGGAGTTTTGCAATCGGCATCCCTTTTTTTAATACTAATTCATCTTTTTCAGGTATTACCCGTTGTGTGTTTTTGTTTTCCATGATTTATTAAATACAAAGGACCGATAGTTTTGGTCCGCTCCTTTCCTATTTAATTCAATATGTTGCGGTTCTCTTGTCTTAGCTTAACATGGGACAGATTCCACAGATTTTTTGGGCAAGGTTTTTGCGAAAAAGAAAACTACCGGAAGGCGGTAGTTTGTCTTTCTGCATGCGCATTACAGAACACGTTCCCTGGAACTGTAACTTGCTTGAATTGTAACAGGCATAATTATCTCCATCTGATGTGTTTCTTCCATATAAACTGGATGTCTTGGATCATGAAAATGAAAGGTTACTTCTTCATCACTGATTGCACGGAGGGAATCTTTTAAATACATGCCATCTATACCAATGCGAATATCCGGACCTTTTACATTTGTAGTCAATTCAATGGAAGAATCCCCTTTTATGCTTGGTTTACTGCTCACGGTTGTTCCCTTTTCAGAAACAGTTAAAATAATTATATTATCCAAAAGAGTTGCAACCAAAAGTGCATTTAAGAATTCCTGTCTGTTTACGGACATGCTAGTAACACTTTCTCTTTTGCTGAGTATATTGTAGATGTTCGGGTAAGGCTCCGGTCTTGTTTTGGCATAGATTTCTACGCCTTCCCCAGAAAGTAATATGCTTTGTCCATCGGTTTCCAGAGAAGTTTTTCCATTAGAAAGGCTGACGGCTTCTTTGATAATTTCTCCGGCAGCCACAATGTCATATTGTACTGTTCCCTGCCCAAAGGAACATATGGAAATCCTTTTCGTATCTAAGGCAGTTACCTGTAACCCGTCCTCTAGCATTTCAATGTGATAAGATCCAAGCAGTCCATTCATAGTCTCCTTTTTTGCCAACGCATGGGAACAGTTTAAGTGCTTTTCTTCTATGTCAAAACTGTGCAGTGGTTTAAACGGAGTTGGTTCTGGCCATTTGTAGTCCTGCATATAAGGAATCGTTGTTTTTAACTTTCCGCTTTTGATCTGAAGTACCTGCTTTGCCTTTGAAATAGACAGGGAAATGTTTTCTCCCGGCATTTTGTCTATGATCTGGTTAAAGATGGCAGAATTTACCACACAGGAAAATTCCTTTTCACCTTCTGCAATATCAGCCCATGCCCGGATAGCCCAGACTGGATTCCTTGCTGAAATCATCAGTGTTCCGGACTTTACCTGTATCAGTAAAAGATTTGCACCAACATGCATGCCATCTTTTACACCACGGATTGCTTTCTTTAATACCTGTTTTAATTCTGCTTTATTCATAATGAATCCTCCTATTTTGTTTTTATCATCTTCAATATGGAAGAATTCAAAAAGAAAAATAAGAGAAAAGGAACAGGCCCTAGCCTGCTCCTTGAAATCAAACGATAATGCTATGTAACGGATATTTTACTTTTTCCTGAAACGATAAAATCAGATATTTATAAAGGGTATCAATACGTCTGGTCAGATATTCGTTTTCATCTATGTAACTTTTCAAATGTAATTTTGAAGACACTTGAATATAATCTTTCGTGTATTCTAATTTGATGCCGATGGTTTGATAAAACTGTTGTAAAAATTCTACAGACGGAGGATGATGGATATAGGCACGGAAGTAAAGCTGTTCATCTTCAATCCAGGATTCTAATTTAATCGAATCATACATGGCATGGCAAATTCTGCCAGTCTTTAGTTTCCCTAACATAATAAATTCTCCTTTCATAATTTAGTTTAGGTTTTTCGCTTGAAAATGTCAAGAAAGAAAAAACGGGAGGACCCCGTTTTCTCATTTGCGATACAACCTTCCAAGTCCTGCGACACTGGTTGTTTTCCCTGGCTCAGTATGAGATGTTCCAGTAAGTGCCAGGTCAACATCATTTAAGATTGCATCTAGGTGGCGTAATAACATTGCTTCAGGAAGTGCAGTACTAATTCCTTTGTATCTGCTTAACAGAAGGTGCTTTATACAGAAAAGTTCCTTTTCAAATACAGGAATGGACGATTCTTCCAGTCCCTGTTTTAGGATTTCAGCCTGCTGTAAAACTTTCGTATAAGCTGATACACCGGCTCCGATAAGGATATCTTCTGGGGTTGCAACAAATGCATCGTTGACACAATCCGTATATCCTACATAGTACAGGATGGAAGATGTGACAGTAAGATTCCAGTCTAATCCCAGGATGGATGCGGCTTCAGATGCCATTTTCGTTAGCTTTACCGTTGCTTCCAAAATACCGCAGCGGCGGGCGAAAGATCTGGATGTTGTAAGTGGGAAAGCGAGAAATTTCTTCTGATTCGCCATCAAAACCATACCAACCAGCTTATGCATGTGCTCTGGCAGTTTTTTTGCATATTCATTTAACTCATTCCAGTATTCTTTTACATCAACAGCTGCTTTTGGAAAAAAGTGCATTTTGGAAACGGTAGGATCAAGCTGATACGTTTGAATTTGGTAATTATGCGACTCTTTTATGAGTTTTGTCTGTACTTGTGCAATAATTACTGCTGGAAGCTGCTCTGTAAAAGGTTCGTTCCAATTATACAGAATCGTGTCATTTCCCTGGGTATCCCGAACTTTCAGCCTTTCATAAATCGTGCCATTGCTTGCAGTGGCTTTTTCCACTTCCTGTACCATTAAAAGTACTTGCGCTTCCTGTCCTGTCTGCAAATTTGTAATATTACATTCCATACATATTCCTCCTCTGTTTGTTCTTCCCTATCAATATGATACAAAAAAGGATTTCTGATTTGATTTTTGTGCATAAAAAAGAGAGCTTGAAGCTCTCTCTTTTATGCGAATGGCAGGTTAAAACTAGACGCAACGGTTGGTTCTTCCTCTTTTTCTAAAAGCGTAGATGTACGTGGGGAGAAAGAAACGCTGTCTACATTTACATAGACTTCAAAACAAGGCTGACCATTTGTCTCATACCGCTCTGTTTTTATGGAACCGCAGACTGCAAGGGAATCTCCCGGATTCATATTCGCTGCCAGTTTTAATCTGGATTCACCGCTGATACGCATTGGGATATAATCATATTCATATTTTCCTTCCCGGTTCCGATAGTCCCGTTTTACCTTTAAAACAAACCTGGCTTGAAACGCCACGCCTTCTTTATTCTTTATATAAGTCGGTTCTTTTAACAGCCATCCA
>UMET01001035.1_pt1 | contig 15810 bp, 13 predicted proteins | sample 1964821 | NCBI WGS metagenome assembly UMET01 (sample SAMEA4836027, study PRJEB28245) | human gut metagenome | biome: gut microbiome; material: fecal sample | place: Denmark | collected 2008
GATGTTTATGCTGCGGGGCATCCCGTTTGTCGATCTGGCACACCTGCGCAGGAGCAATCTTGACAAGGGGGTGCTGACCTACTGCCGGCATAAGACGGGGCAGGAGGTCAGCATTACCGTGCCCCGTGAGGCGATGGACATCATCAACCGGAGGATGGCGGAGAACGATCATCCGAGTTACCTGCTGCCCATCCTGGGACAACCCCGTACCGGGAAACGTCGGCAGGAGAAGGTGCTGACTCCTTATCAGGAATATCAATGTGAACTGCGCAACCTGAACCGCCGGCTGGAACGGGTGTCGGTGGATTTGAGATTGGGCGGCAGGCTCAGTTCATACACCGCGCGTCACACGTGGGCCACGATTGCCTTTCATCAGGAGACGCCCGTGGGAGTGATCAGCCGTGGGCTGGGACACTCTTCGGTGAAAGTTACGGAAACTTACCTGAAACCTTTCGGTGATAAGGAAGTAGACCGGACAAACAGGAAGATACTCAACTATGTGCTGAGTGCGGTTTGAAGGTAGAATGTATTGAAGGTATTACGCTTATAATCAGTAGGGTAGGTGGTCTGTTACTTTGTAGGTAACGGCATCGCTTTATTGCTGCAAAATTGGACATTATTTTTCACACAAACAAATAAAAAGGCAAGTTTTTCAATAAAAAGATAATTAATTTTAAAAAAGATGCATGCTTAGCATTAGTTTTCCCTATTTTCTCTTAAAAAAGCAATAAGAAGGGTTGTCCACGTTGGTGTAATTTAACGTGGATGAACATTTTATTGCCATCATCGGATGCCTTTTATTGTTTAAATCTAATTATTCGGTTTAGAACGCTGTCTGTTTCAGATATTTGTTAAATGCCGTTACCTACAAAGTAACGGTCTTCACAAACAAAACAAAAAGTTATGCTTACAATTTTAACCCAGGAGGCTATCAGGGTGCTTCGTTACATCTATTACCGTGATGCCGGCATATCTTGTCCTCCTGATTCTTCCGATTGCGTTTTCCGGAATGTTTCTGTCCTCCTTCCCTTGTTGGAGCGTGGAGGGCTGATTCGCTGTATATGCCCGGAATCTCCCGATAGTCCCGTTTCTTATGAACTGTGCAAGCCTTTGGGCTCCATCGACCTGCTGTCCTTGTTGCTGATCCTGCACGAGGGGGTGTGTCCGGTTTCTCCGGATGTCGACGAGCAGCGTGTCTATGGCTGTTATGGGTCGGTGGCCTCCCGTATGGGGGTTGTCAACCAGATGATGCGCAGCATATTCAGTGAAATCCATTTGACAGAACTTTGTTTGTAAACCGTTTTTTAGAGATTGCCGCCATGAACAGAATTTTACTGCTGCTCGGATATATCCTTTTGCTCTCCGCACCGGTCTGCGGTCGGGGTGTCGGCACACGTGCGGTTTCGGACTGCGATTCGTTGCACACGTTCCGTTTTGTACAGGGGCGTGACGTTCTGTATGCCGACTATCAAGGCAACAATCACGAGCTGAAACGCCTGTTTGCCGCCGTCTCTTCTTTCCGTGGCCCTATCGCCGACGGGAAGATGCGTATCTATGTAGACGGTCATTGCACTTCGGGCGGGAGCGTACACGACAATCTTTGGCTGGCCTATGTGCGTAGCAGCCGTGTGAAGTCCGAACTGATCACCCGCAAGGGAATGAAAGAGGAGTATTTCGTGACTCACAACCATGCCGTTTGCTATCCCGGCGAAGAGCGCGACGTGGTGATTGTCTGCCTGCGCGAGCCTGCGGGTGCGGATACTTTATCCGCCGCCCGCCGCAACTATGGCATGTATGCCTCCCGATATCCGCTTTTGCCTCCTGCGGTCCCATCTGCTCCGGACAACCGCCCGTGCCCGCCCCCCATTCTTTTTGTACCGGTCGGTCCGGCCGGTCATCCCGGTACGGTTGCGGGGTCGGGAGCAGAAAACCCGCATCGGATGGTCTTCTCCCTGAAGACGAACCTTGCCGACTGGTCGGGGCTGACGGCGGAAGGCCGCCTGGGAGCTTTCAGGCCCAACCTGGCGCTGGAGCTTCATTTTGCCCGCCGTTGGTCGGTGATGGCCTCTGCGGCGTATTCAGACTGGAAAGGCGGGCGCGATCACCGTTTCTGGGGCGTCTCTGGCTACAGCCTCGAGCCCCGTTTGTGGCTGAAAGGTGACGGGCGTTACCGTTGGTTCTATCTGGGTGTCTACGGTCAGTCGGGCGATTTCGATTACCGTCCCTCGCCCGCAGGCGATACGGACGCCACAGGCAGAAGCCGCACCGGACGTTACCGGCATGCGGGACTCTCCGCAGGCGTGTATGTCCCCCTGTCCCGTCATTGGGGCATCGAGGCGGGAGTGCGCGGGGGATACCTCCATTCGTCCGCCAAGGCTTATGATAACGAACCTCCCCATGCATACTATCACCATCCGGCCTCCTTCGTCCGTTGGGGCCTGACGGGGATCAACCTGGGGCTGGGATATAGGTTTTAGAAATACAATGGGAATATGATACTCAAACTGAAATACATACTGAAAGCTGCCTTTCTTTCCCAGCTTCTCTTCTCGTGTACGGAGCGCTCGCTCGAACCGCGTCCGGAACCGGAGCCGGTTCCCATCCGTCTCTTTACGGGTATCCGTACCCGTGCGACGGTGGACGTTTTCGGCGATACCCCGGTGTGTGTCGCTTACGGTGTACGTACGGGACAGTACGACGGGAGCTGGGACGGCATTGCCACGGACAACGAGATCCGCCTGATGCCCGAACGCTACTATCCGTCGGACGGCTCGGCGCTCTATCTGCGGGGATACTATCCTCCGGCACCGCTGACGGCTGACGGGCGGCTGACTTACCGCCTGACGGGAGAAGAAGACCTGATGCTGACGGGCGAACAGAACGGATCGCTTTCCGCTCCTTTCGGGGAGTCCGACAGCCAATCGCTCCTGTATCGGCACTTGCTGACGCAACTGATCTTTACACTCACGGTAGAGGCCGAAGATACCGGGGCGCTCCGTGTGCGGTCGCTCCATCTGAACGGACTGACGGACGAGGTGACCCTCTCCCTGCCCGAAGAGTCGCTCTTGCCGGGTGAGCGCACGGTGAGCGTGCCCGTTTATGAAGCGGGCGAAGAGGCGGAGGGCCTTCCGTTTGACGGCAACAAGCTGACGCTGCCGGGCTATGTGCTGGTGCAGCCTTCCGCTACGCTGACCATCGACCTGGTGCTTTCGGTAGACGATGACCGGACACACGACCGCGAATACCGTGCCCTTCCCGTACGGTTCGAAGGCGGGGAGGGGGAAGGCGGAACGGCTTATACCGTCCGGGTGGAACTTCCCGATCCCGTCATTCCCGATCCGGTGGAGATTGTAGCTGTCGCTACGGTCGGACGGTGGCAGGAGGGTGACTCCGGCAGTGGGGAACTGGTGGACAATCGGTCTGCCGAAACAGAACAATAAACATATTTATTAACTATAAAACTTTTAGAAAACAATGAAAACGAAACTAAGTGTGGCGGCTATGGCCCTTTTGCTGGCAAGCTGCTCAAGCAATGACAATGACCTTTTGCCCGAGAATCCGGTGAACGCGACTCCTATCCAAGTGTCGCAAAGCGTGCAGGGCATGGTGAAGACCCGCGCGGCGGTGGGCGTAGGCAGTGATGTGACGGCTACGGTGCTGGTGGCTGACGGTGATCAGGCTGCTGATTGGACTAAGTTTTCTCCGGTGCTTGCCAATGAAGTGAAGGAAGACGGCGGACGGAACAAACTGACAACCCGTGCCACGGTTTCCACCGCCTCTTTCAAGGCGGGTTCTAAGGCCACGGTGTCACTCAACCCGATTCTTTATTACCATACGACTGCCGGCACGAAGTCTTGGCTGGCGGCTGTGGCTCCTGCGGGAACGGTTAGCGGTACAACGGTGACGATTCCCCAAACAGACGGGGAGCAGGACGTGATGCTCGCCGACGCGGCGGAGGCCGGTAGCAGCAGTAGTCAACAGAAACCTGAACTTACGTTCAAGCACCTGACCACCCAGCTCAACTTTGAGATGAAGCTCACCACTCAGGCAAGTGGTGGCGAATGGAGCGGACAGACCGTCAGCTTAAAGAAAATCAGCGTGCAGGACGCACAGGTGCCTGCAGAGGTCAACGTAGCTCCGGCTTCGGGTAAGGCCGGTGTGAGCAAGTGGACGGATGCCGCTGTGATGAATGTGGGTGGTATTTCCAGTGTGGCGCTGGGTGCAGATGCCGTGCGGGTAGGTAATCCGTTGATGATCCAGGCTTCGGGCCAAGTCGTGATCGATGCGGTGATCTCTGTGGGAGGCACTGATATCACTTTCAGTAATGTGACAATCAAAAAGCAGGATAATACAACAGACCTGTCTACCGAGGCCGGTAAGTCACACCTGATCACCCTGAACGTGACCGAGCCTCTGACTCCGGAGGATGCTACGAAGATGACCGTAACCGCCACTGTAACCGACTGGGTAGCGGGTGATGCCGGCCATGCCGATCTGAACTGATTCACATAAAATGTCTGCCATGATCATGAAACGCCATATTTCGCTTTTTGTCTTTTTCTGCCTGCCGGGAGTTTTCCTGGCAGGTTGCTCCGACGCGGACCGTTCCTCGCTGATGGGTGAGGAGGAGGTTCCGGTGGAGCTTTCCGCCCTGGAGGGCGATGTATCGTCGAGGGCGGCGGTCTCGGCAGGCAGCAAGCCTCAGGCGGAGTTTGAGGCCGCCATGGTATTTTCCCGAACCGGGGGAGACTACACCACTCCGGTGGTTGCCGCCGAAGAGGGTGTCTGGAAAGGAACTGTCGGGATCAACGGTGAAGTCAGTTGGGGCAATGCCGGTAAGGATGCGCCCATTTATCCCCGTTGGGGAGCTTGGCTCTATCTGGTAAGCTACGCCCCCTATGCCGAGCCGGATAAAGCCGCTTCGGGCAGTGGAACGGACACTTATGCCGGTACGGTTTCCTTTGTACTCACAGGGCAGACCGATCTGCTTTACGCTTCTCAGATACAGGGAAACCGCTGGGCGGACGGGCACTTTCCTTCACTGGTGTTCGACCATCAATTGACGCAACTCTCTTTTCAAGCGAAGAAGACGCTTCAAAACGGGGTGTCGGTATGGGTGAAGAGTATCACGGTGAAGGAGGCGAAACCGCTTGCTTCGTTGAAGCTGGCTACGGGAGAGGTGACATTCTCCACCACAACCGAACATCCCCAGGGACTGACGGTGGATCTTACGCAGAACGGAGCCGGAGAAGGAACGGAAGTGACCGGCCAGACTCCGGTATCTGTGGGGCAACTTTTACTCCCTCCGTTGGAAGCCGGCGGAAGCAACGGCAATGGAGGCGGAAGCAACACGTATACGCTGAAAGTAGAAACATCAATAGGTACATTCGATAATGTGTCGCTTACGTTCGGTGATTCCAACGCAAGCGGGAAAAATCCGTTGCAGGCGGGCATGTCACACGTAGTGACGCTGAACATCGGCGACCATGAACTGGGAATCACTTCGGTAACGGTGCAGGCGTGGGCTCCGGTGACTGTTGACGGCACTCTGGATGCGGATTAGATACATGAATTTAAAAAAAGATAAAACGAACATGATGATTAACCAAACGAAATATCATTGGCTTATGGCTCTTCCGGCATTGCTGTTGGCTGTCGGATGCAGTGAAAGCATCTTGCCCGAAGGACAGGATACCGGGGTGGCGGAATTGCAGGTGTCGCCACAGGTGGTGTTGACACGCGGCGCGATAGATGCCGGCTCGGATGCATCGGCTGTAGGGAATGTATTAGGAAGCATCGCGGTGTATGCCAACAGCACAACGACGAATAAGAAGACGAATAACTATGGGTTGTACACTTACAGCTCTTCGGCATGGGGCAACAGCGCGACCGATAAAATCTATCTTTCGGCGGAAGAGGCTACGATCTATGCGCATTATCCGGCGTATCAACCGGGTAGTAATGGTGAATTTCAGAGTAGCGGTACTGCGCTGAAGGCTACCAATTCAAGTGGTGAATACACGGAAAGTTCCACGATCAGTATCTCTGTATTTCCGGGGAAGAGCGGAGACGCTAACGCCACGATCGACTTTCAATCCACTGACAATTCGGACGGTAACTCCTCCGGTAGCGCTAAGATTCTCGCAGCCTCCGGAGAGGTGGACTATATGTATGCCGATCAGGGAAGTACCGGAGTGAAAGCCAGCTATAAAAACGGTAGTGATAGTAAAACCGGAAAGGTGACGCTCGCCATGAAGCACGCCCTTGCGATGGTCAGCTTCCGGGTATATGCGGATCATACCTATAAAAATACCGGTGCATTCACCAAACTGGTATTAGCCAATAAAAGTGGAAATACAACATTAAATAATGGAGCTAGCCCTACCATGAAAATTAAGGATGGTACGATCACTGTGGGTCAGAGTCCGGTGGCAGTGACCTATACACGTGATATAGCAAACTATACGTTGCCCAAAGCAGCGAGTAGCGATGCTTCTGCTGCAACCACCGCCAAAAATAACGCCAGGAAAGCCAGTATCCTCGTCCTGCCTGAAAGCACGGTCGATAAGTCGACCGTGGAAGCTACGCTGACGATTGACAACCAGGATTATAAAGTCGCCCTGCCTGGTAGCGGCAGTAAATGGGAGGCCGGAAAGAATTACCTGTACACCGTCAAGCTCAGTGGCTCCGAACTCGTCATTTCGAGTGTGACCGTGACACAATGGACAACGGTTGCTTCAAGCACAGATCTGGATATAAAGTGATAGAAGAAAAACTCAACAAGATAATAGATGAAGAACGTATTCATTCTTTTGCTCCTTGGGACCGCATCCCTGTTTTGCATAGCCTGTTCCGGTGAGAACTCCGTTCTCACCGACGGCGATGCCGTCCTCTTGCAGCCCGGTGTTCATGCCGGTGCCACGCTCGCCTCCACCCGTAGCATGATCAACGATGTTGGTACGGGTGCAGACCGGATCAGCACCATTGGCATCTACCTCGCCGCTGCGGACGGCAGTCTCTATCCGGGCAGCAACGCCGGGGGAGCGACCTTCACGAAAGCGGCCTCCGGTACGAAGTGGACGAGCGCTCCTTCTACCTACGTCAGCCTTGCAAAAGCAACGGTCTATGCCTGGGCACCCGCCACGACAGCCTTGAAGAGCGATGGCGGTAGTGGTAAGGGAAGCGGCAGTACTGTCTTGCCAGCTCTTCCCGTTAGCGTGCCTGCCGGGCAAAACTTCGACGGAGGAAATACCTACGATTGCTCTACCGCCGATTATCTTTACGGTTCCGGCAGCGCTACCGTAGGTTCGGCTACGGCGGTTACCGCCAACAGCCTGTCTGCTTCGCCGACCCTCTATCTGCAACACGCCTTGTCGCAAGTCGTGTTCCGCATTCAGAACGCGAACGACCGCACCCCGGATCCGACATACGATTATGTAAAGAAGATTAAGCTTACGGCAGCGGGCGGCGCTACTCCTTTCTACTGTACGACTGCTTCCGGATCCGGATCGGCCGGCACGATGTCCCTGACGGATGGCGCTTTGTCCGGACTGGACGCGGTGGGTGAAATCTCTTTTACCCCATCGGCCCGTCCGCAACAGGTCGGCACCTCGGGCCCCGTTACAGTGGCCTACGGGTTGGTGGCTCCGAAGGCTGAGGCAGCTTCGGGCACGCAGGTGACGTTGACGCTGACACTGGGTGAACAAAGCTCGGACGCTACCGAACGGGATCTTACCCTCTCGACCGATGCCTTCAACCCGGCATGGCAGAAAGGATACCGCTACGTCTATACCTTGACGCTCGGCGAACGGGGAATCAGCCTGCAACCTGTCGATATAAAAGGGTGGACGGAAGTTTCCGGGGGGAGTAATGACGTAGATCCCGGCTGGCAATGAAACAAATGATTCAGAATGACAAATGACAAATGATTCAGAATGAATGATTCAGTATGAAAACAGATAGATTATATCAAACGGTTTTAGGCTGCCTGCTGCTTACCGCAGGCTGTTCGGACAATGCGCTGACCCCTTCGTTGCCCGAAGGGACTCCGCTTACGGTGTCCGCCGCGATCTGCGCTTCCGGTGAAGGCCGGGAGTCTGAGACCCGGGCGGCCGTGGCAGCCGGGACCCGTGCCGTGGCAGCCGACAACGGTTACGACCGCAGCACCTTTGCCGCAGGTGACAAAATCCGTATCATCCGCTCGCGGAACGGTTCGTCATCCACTCCGGTGGACTACACCTTGAACGCCGCTTCTTCCGGCAGCAGTACGGACGAGTGGAAACCTTCGGTGACGGGTACGGAGCTGCTCGTTGAGTCCGGTGCCACCTACCAGGCGAGTTACCCTATCGAATACTCGGGTATCCGTGCCGACCAGCGAAAGGCGGGAGGTGAGGACTACCGCCTGAGCAATCTGCTGGAGACTCCTGAGAAGGTGACGATCGGCCGTGACGGAACACTCTCCTTTACAGGCGAAAGCGCCTTTGTGCACAAAGGCGTGAAGCTGACCCTGAAGTTTTCGGGAAAGAACACACTGTCCAAGGATTTTACGAGTATGACCGTAACCGGGAAGGGGCTTTACTCCGGAGGAGCAAGCAAGGATGAAACCGTCTACCTGTATCACCCCGGCGGTACAGGCGATGCGAAATATACCTGGCATGGCATTATCGCCCCGCTTGATTCCCAGCAGTCGATAGAGGTATCGGTGACGGATGCTAACGGAGTGGTCTATGACGTCACCCTCACTTGCGCAAGGGCGGCGAACAGCCACTACACCTATACGCTCACCCTGAAAAATAATGTGCTGGTTCCCACCGGTCAGGAGATCAAAGAGTGGCAAAGCGGGGAATCGCATACAGGAACCTTAAGTTGATGTAACTTAGTTTGATGTAATATTAGTTTGATGTAACCCCATGAAAAAGAAAAAGAATAGAATCCTATCGGTATCCGGGGCGGCTCTCTGCCTGTTCTTCCCGATTCTGCTGGCCGCCTGCTCGCAAGAGGATGCTTTGCCCCGTCCGTTGGAAGTATCGGCGGAGGTGGGGAATCCCGCTACCCGTGCGGCGGCAGACTCGCATGCCGATGATTATGATAAAAGAGAATTTGTAGCGAATGATACCATCCGGATTACGGACGGCACGAAAACTGCCGACTACCAACGGATGGTCACCGGCACAACCGGCACCTGGCAACCCGTAAGCGGACAAACAGCGCTTACCACCACCGGTAGTGAAACGTTTACGGCTTCGTATCCTACGGCGTTTACCCAGATTCTAACCGATCAGAGCACAGCCACCAATTTCTGGAAAAGCAACAAGCTGACGGCTACAGGAGTACTCGATGGCAATAAGGCTACGTTCTCGTTCGCTCCGGAAGCGGCGAAGGTGACCCTGGTGGTGAAGTATGGAAATGATTCAAAGCTTCCCGGCACGGCAAGCCTGGAGGGTACGGGGATTGCCACCGGTGCCTCTGAATCGCAGACGATCAATGCCTATAGCGCCTCGGCAGCGGGAACTTCCGCTCAGCAGCATACGTATGTGGCCATTGTCAAGCCCGGTTCCCGAACGTTTGTGATCAAGGTGAAGGCCGGCGACACCGGTGAAACGGAGAAGAGCTACACCGAGAAGGCGGCCCATACCTTGAAAGCCGGATACAACTACCAGTATAACTTTACGTCCACCAATGAATTGATCCTGAACGGTATCACCGTAGAACGATTCGTAGAGACAACGGAGCAGGACGCGGGAAACGCCACTTAATGAAGAACAGATACGAAAACGGATACGAAAACAGATATGAACCTACAAAAATACAATCGAATGAAGAAGCCGGCGAATCGCCTCTACATGGCGCTTGCCCTCGGAGCGGGGATATGCCTGACGGCTTCATGCGCCTCGGACGACGGATTCGCCGCCGATGAAGGCGCGCTGGAATTGCAGCGGATCGAAGTGGAGGGAGAGGAGAGCGTCACCCGTGCGGAAGCAACCGCTATCACCGAGGTGGACGTGTATGCCACCACTACCGCATCAGCTACCAGTCCACATGCGGCGTATGGAGACAATCCACTGATGAAATTCTCCTTGAAAGAAGGAGTCTGGACTCCGGACAAGCAGACGATCATGAACAACACTTCGGGTGATGCCTTGCTATACGCCTATTATCCTCCCGCAGCCATCCAAGCGTCCGGTGACGGTGAACATACGACGGCGGTGAACCTTCCGTCGTCATTGACTGATTTTCTCGCTACCGGGCAGGCCGATTATCTCTACGGTGTGGGTACGGATAAGTCGGAGACAGTCCCCGTCACGGCAACACTTTCCTCGAGAACCGTCAGCTTCAAGATGAAGCACGCGTTGGCCAAAGTCAGTTTCCGTATCGTGAAGTCGGCTTCGGCCACCGAAGCGCTAAAGCTGATACAGGTGGATGTGCTGAGCGGAACCAACCGTCTGCGGACAGGCATCGGGACGATGAACCTGAAAAGCGGATTGCTGAACAGTCTGTCGGATATTTCGACACTGACACTGGCGCAGGCGAGTGGCGTGGAGTTGAAGCTGAAAGAAAACCAGAAAGGTCCGAACGTGACCTGCCTCGTGGCGCCGATGGCGAAAGAAGAAACGGTGCTCTCGTTCCGGCTCAAAGTATGTGTGGACGGAGAAGCTGCCGCGAAAGCGCATGCGTTTGAAACCCAATCGGTGACAGCGCAGTGGGAGGCGGGAAAGCATTATGTCTATCTGATTACGGTGGACAAAATGGGAGGTAAGCTGAGCTCGGTACAGATAGAGGACTGGAAAAACGACGCGAACCAGAACACGAGTATCGGGATTTAGTGGAAAACGATCCACTCCGTGTTACTCTGTGTACTCTGTGGTGAACTAAAACAAGAAACGATGAATAAAAGACTGAAACTTTGGATAGGGTGTTGCCTTTGCTTGCTGGGAGCGCCGGGACTGACAGGATGTTCGGAACAGGCTCCCGGGGAACCCGGCACGGAGGAGGGAGATCCGGTATCGCTCCGCTTCTCTCTTTACCGGGCGGAGGCGGACGAGGCTTCGACCCGTGCCGATGCGGCAACGGATATGGAGGATGGAAAGACTTTCTGTATCTATGCTTTCCCCGCAGGTGCGTCTACCACGACGACGGAACCGCTGGATCATAAAGTATATACGGTAAAGGGTGGAGTGGCTACGGGCGAACTCTATCTGTATCGCGGAACGTACGACCTTTACCTGGTATCGTACAACTCTTCGACGGAAGTGCCCGAACTGAAAACGGACGGCACGATTCAGGTGTCGAACGGAAAAGACTTTATGTACACCAGCCTGAAAGGGATCGTGGTGCAACCCAACCAAACGGGAGAAAACATGATGGACGTAGTGCTGCCGGCTCCCTTTAAACGCTTGGGAGCACAGATTAAAGTGAGTGTGGCGGCAGGTGACTTTCAGCCGGTTACTCCTACCAGTCTGGTGGTGAACTCCTTCGAGATGGGAGGACTCCGGGCGTCGTTGCCTTACACGTTGGGTGGTACTACCTGGGGGGCGGTGGCGAATGAAACGTTTGCCACTACTCAGTCCTTCACCGGATTCACGAATAATACAGCATCCCATGATATAAAGACTTCACGAGAAAGTACACCGGTTGTGGTGCTTCCGGTAGACGGTTCGGCTATGATTTCTTTTAAAGTGAACCTGACGGTAGGCTATAATGATAACGGTGTAAGTAGAAAAACGACCAATACTTATCCGGCGGAGATCCAGAAGGTGTTGCTGCCGGGTATGACCTATATGTTCGCCTTTACACTGACTTTCTACGGCATACTCGACCCCGCCGACTTGACGTTGGCGATAGGCGAATATGAATCGACCGTAACGCTCGATTCGGATGAAATGGGAAAATAACCGGCATATTCATATACAATTATCATATTTAGAATCAGATCAAAACAGAATGGCAAAAAGACAATACATACGACGATGGACGGGTAAATGGGCACTCGGTTGCCTGCTGGCGGTTTCCGCCCTATGGACGGTTTCCGGCTTGCTGGCGGGATGCAGCGAGGAATCCGTAGAGACTTCCGAGGAGTTTCGATTAGTTCTGAAACTGCCTCCGGCGCTGACGGTGGATACCCGCGGAACGATTAACCAGATCCCTGTTAACCGGATCTGGGTGCTGCAATACGTCACCGAGGGCGGAAAGTCAACGCTGAAGAACAAAGCTTTTTTTACGGTTCCGGATGATCAGGCTGGGAAGAATCCTCCTCCGACGATTGAGATTACAACCGGTAAAACTACTTTCACCCAAACGAAGAGTCGCTTCTATGTCATTGCCAATGCGGAAGAGTCGTTCTTGAAAGACTTCACCGGAACCGAAGTGGAACTGAAGGCGAAAACGGTGGCCTTTTCCGGTTATACCAACCAGCCGTCCCTGTTGACATCGGGGCCGCTGGAATATACGCCCGATCCTACCAAACCGGGTGTAATACCGCTGGTGGTTCCCTTGCGGCGGGCTTACGCCACGATTTCCTTGTCCTGGAATAAAAAGGGAGATCTGGCAGCCAAAGATAATCCGAGTAGTCTTGTCGTCAAGTCCGTCTCCCTCTACAATGTACCCGCACACATGGCGCTCTATACGCGGGGAGGCGGAAGTATTAAAGATAAGTATCCTGCGGATAAGGATGGTTCTACGGCTATCATATCCACAACCGGAACTCAGATCACTACTAATTTGGGGCCGTCTTCTTCTTTCGAATTCTATATGCCGGAAAACTTACGGGGAATGGGAACAGCCGCCTCGTTTATGGAAAAGAGTATTCCGGCTAAAGGGCCGGACGGAACATTGGACTATTGTACGTACATCAAGCTGTCGGGTGAATATAAGTATGCGGGAGCATCGGCGCCTATCGGCGTGAACTATCTCCTGCATTTGGGCGGCAACCTGATGACTGACTACAACATCCGCAGAGATTACCTTTATAACCTCACCGTCAATATCAGTGGCGCCAACAGCGCCGATGTGCGTGTGACGATCACGGATGGCAACGTAGTGATGTTTGATGCTGTGGAGGTGCTTCCGGTGAACAATGTAGTTTTCAAATAAAAGACAGAAATGAACTTGATTCACCACAGATTACACGGATTTTCACAGATTAATACTGGATCTTCACAGATCAACACCGAATCTTTGATTCGACTGAACTTGATTATCAGTGAAATATAAATAATTAATCGGAATATAAATAATTAATCAGTGAAAATCCGTGTAATCTGTGGTGAACTTAAAACAAACATACCAATATGAAACATACTTCTAAAAATCTGTGGAAGCTACCGGTGCTTGTCTGCCTGTTGGGCATGGCGGCTTGTGAAGAGCGGGTGGATGTCGTGCCGGTCGATGCGGACACAAAGCCCGTGGAGGTATCCCTATGTTTCGGCTTTGCCGATGAAGAGGACGGGTATAACCTTTCTGCCTCTGCCGACACACGGGGGAGTGATTCCGGGCAAGGCGGTGCGTTCACTGCCCGGCCGGTGCCTGCCGTGCGGACCCGTGCAACGGAACCGAGTCATCCGGATGCGCTGTACCAGTTCTATTTGATGCAATATAAGGCTGACGGGACGCTGATGGGCAGTGTGCAATCCAAAGAGCAGATCACTGCGGGAACGGATTTCTCTACCCCGGTGACATTGACACCGGCCACGAACTGCCAGTTGGTGGTGATTGTCTGCGGGAAAGGAAATACGACCCCGAGTATCGGCGGCAGCCTCGCCAATGTGCAACAACAGGTGATGGACGCCGATCTTTTCAAAAAGACGATTCCCGCCGAAGGTTTTACGCAGGATGATATCAACAAGATGCCTTATATGCTCCATCTGCCGTGCGTGAACGTGACGAGCGATGGTAAACTTCAAAGTCCGGACGGGAGCTATGACGCCCGTCTGCTGCTCAGGCGGCTGGCAACACGGCTGACGGTGAACTGGGAAATAGATGCTGCGCTGAAAAACGCGGGTTATGCCCTGAAAGAGGTGAAGCTTTGCCAGGTCCCCGCAGCCTTCCGGTTGCTTGCATCACCGGTGGAGACGCAGTGGGGTATGACCTATCCGTCCGAAGTAGTTGAGTTTATCGATTACTATCGGCTGACGAATGCCTCAGAGTTGGCGGCGGGAAAGAAGACCGTGTGGATACCTGCCAACGTGCGCGGCACTTCGGCGAAGGCCACTTCACCTTATTACCGTACAAAAGAGAATGCCCCCACCGCCGCATCGTATGTAGAACTGGTGGTGGACAATGCCGTCAAGAAAGAACGGCTCTATTATCGTGCTTACTTGGGCGGACAGGAATCAACGGACTTCAACCTCTATGAAAACAAGGATTACACGTGGAAACTTTCCGTCAAATCGACGGCTTACCAGACGGATAAACGCATTCAACTGCTGGACCAAAGTCCGGTGCAAAGCACCAATCTGGTGGAGACATCCAACTGCTTCATGATGAAACCCGGTACGAATATCTGTTTTAATCCGTATAAGCATGAAGCGAAGATGAATGGTTACAATGTTCCGCTGAGTGGTTGGAATACACATCTGACGGATGGTTCGACGCTGGCCGATAACAAAAAAATAACGGATGTTAAGTTGGTCTGGCAGACGAAAGACGATGCTACATCGGGCGATTTGGTGATGGGGTATGCCATCAATGGAGATGACCATTCGAATCTGGCGCGTATCACTGACGGAGGTGATTTGCAAAAAGCCCGTATCCACGTCAAAGTGCCGGTGAGCAAAGGAGGAAATGCCTTGATTGCCGCCTATTCCGGCAGTAAAATAGTATGGAGCTGGCATCTCTGGATAACCGATTATGTACCGCAGGGGATTACTTCCTCTGTCACTTATGCCCAGGCACAACAGATGACACAGAACGGAAGCGTGCATCAATATGCCACTACGGCTTTCAAAAGTGGTGGAATGCATGTCGGGAAGGTGATTATGGACCGGAATCTGTGTGCGACTGCCGGAGGATTTCCCGGTGAGAATGCTTCATTGCTGGAATTTGCAAGGCGGATAGGCTATTTGTACTATTGGGGACGCAAGGATCCGTTCTTGGGGTCGACAGACGGAACGGCGAATGAACTCAATGTTATTTATGATGGAGAAGGACGAGGGGTACAACTGGGAAAGGTCGCTTACTCCAATATTACATTAGTAAATGGTAATACGCTGCAATATGTCATTGAACATCCCGACCATATTATAACAGGTTCGAGCAGCGATCAGAACCAAAGCAAATGCTCTTGGTATAGTTTGAATGAAACTACTGCGGACTATCAGTATTTGTATAATAACTCTAAAACTCTTTATGACCCTTGTCCGGCAGGATGGAAGATTCCCCATCAAACAGTGTATAATGGCTGGGGCAAGAACCAGGCGTATTGGTTTGATGCGAATGGAACGTTTATGGAAAGTGGTAGTGCACACGAGCGGGGTGGACGTCTGTATAATGTATCCGGTGGGAATGGTGTGCCCTCTCTTCGTACAGAAGATAATACAGCCTGGTTTCCGGTTACGGCATACCGATCCTTTAGCGATGGAAAATTGATATTTAATGGAAGTGCAGCCGGATACGAAGGAACGAATACGATAGCAAAGAATGGCAATAATTACCGGATATATTATACAAAAATAGCAGCAGGAGAATTGAGTACTCCGAATAATGCTTGGGGAATGATCGGTGAGCCTTATCCGTTTCGATGTGTACAAGAATAATAATGATATGAAACAGACTTGGAAGAATAAATGGTTAATGCTCTTGGGAGGCATGACGCTT
>UMET01010936.1_pt1 | contig 15764 bp, 13 predicted proteins | sample 1964821 | NCBI WGS metagenome assembly UMET01 (sample SAMEA4836027, study PRJEB28245) | human gut metagenome | biome: gut microbiome; material: fecal sample | place: Denmark | collected 2008
TCGCAGTTTGGGCGATTTGCGCGAGAATCACCGGGATTGCTAATGCTAATAACAGACGCGCTTCACTGATATACTTCTGCACGTGAACACCTTTTATTTGTAGTTATATGAGAGACTAAAAAGCCGCCTGAATGGGCAGCAAAAAGAAGAAGCAGGGGAAATTCAGTCTATTGTAGCGAGGATTTATTAATTCTCCAGTGAAAAAATAGTCATTCTTACCCCTTCACTGGTAAGGGCGTTTGCCACCTGCTATTGTGCTGAACAGAATGTCTTAACTGATTTCAGGAGTTGTAAGTATGTTTACGGGGATTGTACAGGGCACCGCAAAACTGGTGTCGATTGACGAGAAACCAAATTTTCGTACGCATGTGGTGGAGTTACCCGACCACATGCTGGACGGCCTGGAAACCGGTGCGTCCGTGGCGCATAACGGTTGCTGCCTGACCGTGACGGAAATTAACGGCAACCATGTCAGTTTTGACCTGATGAAAGAAACGTTACGCATTACCAATCTTGGCGATTTAAAAGTGGGGGATTGGGTAAACGTTGAGCGTGCGGCGAAATTCAGTGATGAAATTGGCGGACACTTAATGTCAGGTCATATTATGACCACCGCTGAAGTGGCGAAAATATTAACCTCGGAAAATAATCGCCAGATCTGGTTTAAAGTCCAGGATAGTCAGTTGATGAAATATATTCTGTACAAAGGATTTATTGGCATCGACGGTATTAGCCTGACCGTCGGCGAAGTCACGCCAACGCGTTTTTGCGTCCATTTAATTCCGGAAACACTGGAACGCACGACTCTTGGGAAGAAAAAACTTGGCGCACGCGTCAACATTGAAATCGATCCACAAACTCAGGCAGTGGTAGATACGGTAGAACGTGTGCTGGCGGCACGAGAAAATGCCATGAATCAACCAGGTACAGAAGCCTGATCTGAAATCGCCCCCGGAGAGGGGGCGATAGAATAGCCTTTAGCGAGCCACTCGAAGGCCGTTTTCAACACCGCGTGAGAACACGACCTGCCAGAGCTGAATATCACGGGCGCGGAAAGCACCTGCACAGGCATTCAGATAATAGGTAAACATTCGTTTAAAGCGTTCACTGTAGTTATCCGCAATTTCTGGCCATGCGGCGAGGAATCGTTCATACCACGCCATCAACGTAGTATCGTAATCAGCACCGAAGTTATGCCAGTCTTCCATCACAAAGTGGGATTCGCTGGATTGAGCAATCTGGCGTACAGAGGGCAGGCAACCGTTCGGAAAAATATATTTGTTAATCCAGGGATCAACATTCAGATCGGTTTTTTTCGAACCGATAGTATGGAGCAGGAATATGCCTTCCGGTTTCAAATTACGATCCACCACCGCAAAATAGGTATCGTAATTTTTCGGTCCGACGTGCTCGAACATCCCCACAGAAACAATACGATCAAACTGGTCGTTCAGGTCACGATAATCTTGCAGCAAAATGGTGACATCCAGGCCTTCACAGCGTTCCTGAGCCATTTTTTGCTGTTCGGCAGAAATGGTGACGCCCACCACGCTTACGTCATAATTAGATGCCATGTAGTGTGCCAGTCCGCCCCAGCCGCAGCCAATATCCAGTACGCGCATCCCTGGTTTTAACTGCAATTTTTCACAAATCATTTTGAGCTTCGCCTGCTGGGCAGATTCCAGATTATCGGCATCTTTCCAGTAAGCGCAGGAATATTGCATGAAGGGATCAAGCATGCGGCTGAACAAGTCATTACCCAAATCGTAATGCTCTTTGCCGACTATCCAGGCACGTTTTTTACTCTGCAGATTGAAGAGACGAGCGCCGGCAATACGCAGCGTGTCTTTGAAATGATGGGGGAGTTGGTTCTCGAGACCTGCGCGTAAGACTTTGCTAAAAAACATATCCAGTCGGTCACATTCCCACCAGCCATCCATATAACTTTCGCCTAACCCCAAAGAGCCTTCTTGCAGAACGCGTTTAAAAAAATCGGGGTTTTTCACACGAATATCCGCCGGGGCAGAACCGTTAATGGCTATACCGGCACGGCTAAGTAATTCGTTGGCGATACGGTACCAGTTGTCATCCGGTACGCTGACTTCTTCTATACACGATGAACTCATAGTTTCTCCATCACTGGTCGGTGATCAGAACCTTAAAACAGCGTAGACGCTTTTTGGGCTTTGTGAGAAATCTCGCAGAAAAAACCGCGAGTCTATAATCCGACGTAGAACAGAGGGAAAGGAGGAACCCTTGCCGAAATGACCATCCATAGTGAGTCGGGAACGATCCTGTCCCCGTAAAAACATAATATTTATCGTAGCTTTAACAACTCGAAATTAGTATAGGCCGCTAATTTCAATCATACAACAAAATTTTGTTAGCAGCCTAAGTATAAGTATATCGATATAGATCAGTGTGATTCGCTATGAGCGACTTCGGCATTGCCATGATTCTGGCAGCCAACTTCTTCACAACGTTGCATCATGTAACCCAGCGCGACCAGCACTACTGTTGATAACATCACGCTGGTGGTGGTGAGCAATGGCGTGCTGATACTGATCAGCCAGGAAACTACCAGACTTGCGAGGAAGCACAGACCCAGTTGTAGAGTGTTCTGCAAAGCTGCGGCGCGACCAGTTGCGTGTGGGAAGGGACGCAGCGCCTGGGCGACAACAATAGGGTAGATCGCGCCATTGGCAATCGCCATCACACAGAATGGGATCAGGATTTCGACCAGCGACACATGGCTAATGAAGCCTGCAGCCCAGGTCGCAATGACGCTGACAGCAAACAGCACCAGCAACCACGGTAATAACTGCTTGCCTTGCCATTTCTGCAGTGCGGCGCGACAGCCATAACCACCAATCAGAAACGCGATAGTTTGCGGGACATAACTTAAACCAATAACTGCCGGGCTGTAGCCCATTTCACTAAGGATGAACGGTGAACCGGTCAGCCATGCAAAAAAACTGGCTGAACAGGCCGCATATATCAGCACGTTGCCGCGATAGGTTTTAGAACGTAGCAGGTCGGTAAAGGTCAGACCATCCTGACTATTGTTACGGGCCTTCGTCGTGGGTTTGAGCCAGAAAATAGGCAGAATCAGCACCACGGTAATGGCAAACAGGGTGGCGAAAATCGCCTGCCAGGAAAAATGGACCAGCAGCCAGCTTCCTAACAGGGGAGCAAGTGCCGGAGACAGACCCACCAGCGGCATGATGGTCGCAAAAATACGGTTGACTTTCTGTGAAGGATAATAATCTGTCACTAATGCTTGCCAGATAACCGCCGCGGCGCAGACCCCCACAGCCTGTACAAAACGCAATACCAGCAGCGTGGCGGCGTTTTCTACCCACAGCATCCCCAGACTACCTAACGCAAAAATTGTCAGGCCGATTAATAACACCGGTTTACGACCATAACGGTCGGAGAGTGGCCCCCACAGAAGCTGGGCTGCGGCAAAACCGGCAAGGAACAGACTAAGGCTGGCACTGACAGCAGACGCAGGCGTTTGCAGGTCGGCCTGTATGGCGGCGAAAGCAGGCAGATACATATCGGTTGCCAGAAAACCGAGTACGCTCAAACCCGCCAGCCAGACTAAAAATCTTTTCCCAGGTTGCATGTATATTCTCTAAATCTCTCAATTAAACACCGCCGCAAAGTGTAGGGAGTGAAATTAGTGTTGTGAAACGGTAATATTTGATGACTGATTTCAAAAATTTTGCAGGCAGACTATGTGGTCAGAATATTCACTCGAAGTTGTTGATGCGGTAGCGCGTAATGGTAGTTTTAGCGCTGCGGCACAGGAGCTGCATCGCGTTCCTTCTGCGGTCAGCTATACCGTGCGTCAGCTGGAAGAGTGGCTGGCGGTGCCGCTCTTTGAAAGACGGCACCGTGATGTGGAACTGACCGCTGCCGGAGCGTGGTTTCTCAAAGAAGGGCGCTCTGTTGTCAAAAAAATGCAGATCACCCGCCAGCAATGTCAGCAGATAGCGAACGGCTGGCGCGGTCAGTTAGCTATCGCAGTGGATAATATTGTCAGGCCAGAACGTACACGGCAGATGATCGTTGATTTTTATCGCCATTTTGACGACGTCGAACTTCTGGTCTTTCAGGAAGTGTTTAACGGTGTCTGGGATGCGCTTTCCGATGGGCGCGTGGAACTGGCGATTGGCGCAACACGCGCGATTCCGGTAGGCGGTCGTTATGCCTTCCGGGATATGGGGATGCTAAGCTGGAGTTGCGTTGTTGCCAGCCACCACCCGCTGGCGTTGATGGATGGCCCGTTCAGCGATGATACGTTGCGCAACTGGCCGTCGTTGGTGCGCGAAGACACCTCGCGAACGCTACCTAAACGTATTACTTGGTTGCTGGATAACCAAAAAAGAGTTGTCGTGCCTGACTGGGAATCATCGGCAACCTGTATCTCGGCAGGATTATGCATAGGGATGGTGCCAACACATTTCGCCAAACCGTGGCTTAATGAGGGGAAGTGGGTGGCATTAGAACTGGAAAACCCCTTTCCGGATTCGGCATGTTGTCTGACATGGCAGCAAAATGATATGTCGCCTGCGTTAACCTGGCTGCTTGAGTATCTCGGCGATAGTGAGACGCTGAATAAGGAGTGGCTGCGGGAGCCGGAAGAGACTCCCGCAACGGGTGATTAACGACGATAGTCGCGGAACGGGCCGTCAGCCACGGAGCGGCGTTCAATCAAGCGCGGATGCACTTCAATGGACTGCGGTTCTTCACGTTTGTTGACGATACGATCCAACAGCATGTTGAACGCTGTTTCACCCAGCGAATCTTTTGGCTGGTGGATCGTGGTTAGCGCCGGCGTAAAATAGCGGGCGTTGCGCACGTTATCATAACCGATCAGCGAAACATCCTGCGGGACGCGCAGACCCATTTCATCAGCAGCACAAAGTGCGCCCATTGCCATGATATCGCCACCACAGAAGACGGCAGTAGGGCGATGCGGCTGCGACAGTATTTGCTGCATGGCGCGATAACCAGATTCGGGTTCAAAGTCACCCTGAACAATCCAGCTTTCCGGCACCTTGATCATCGCTTCTTCCATCGCCTTCATAAAACCGGCAAGGCGGCCTGCGCCGGTGTTACGTTCCAGCGGGCCGGGGATGACGCCGATTTCGCGGTGACCGCGTTCAATCAGATAACGCCCGGCCATGTAGCCGCCTTCGAACGCGTTATCAATGACCGCATCGGTGAAGTCAGCTTTTGCTTCACCCCAGTCCATCACCACCATTGGGATATGGCGATACTCTTCCAGCATCGCCAGCAACGGCTCTGGGTACTCAGAACACATCACCAGCAGACCATCGACGCGTTTTTGCGCCATCATCGACAGATAAGCCCGCTGTTTCTCAAGATTGTTCCACGCATTACCCAGAATCAGGGTGTAACCTTTCTGGAAGCAATTTTTTTCAACTGCTTCAATGATCTCGGCAAAATAGGCCGCTTCGCTGCTGGTCGCCAGCAAACCGATAGACTTGGTGTGGTTAACCTTCAGGCTACGCGCCACCGCGCTAGGGGAGTAGTGTAATTCTTTGATCGCTGCCCACACGGCGTTGCGCGTTTCTTCAGCGACGAAACGTGTTTTGTTGATCACGTGTGACACAGTTGTAGTGGAAACGTTTGCTCGTTTCGCTACATCTTTTATTGTTGCCATTCCATTTCACTCCAGACCCTAACTTCAGCTCCTGCAAAATCGCAAGGTAAACGTTTGCCTTTACACACCTTACGCACAACAAAAGTGTTGCGGTACGCCGGAAAAACGACACGGAGCGTCAGGAAGGGGTCAATGGCCAGTACGCAAATAGTGTAAGCGTGGAATTTTGGCCGATCTTGACGAAAAGGGGAAGTGGTAAAAACACTTATCATTATAAATGACGGGAGATTTTTTCATCACAGTGTGTAAAAATGCGTAATATCACTTTTTGTGTGGTAATAAAAAAGGAGAAAACTTGATGAGCACCGACCTTAAATTTTCACTGGTAACAACGATTATCGTCCTCGGTTTGATCGTAGCCGTGGGTTTGACTGCCGCGCTGCACTGATTTCCTCTCGAGGGAGCGCGTTCTCCCTCGCATCTCCTTCCTGTTTGTTAGCAAAATGGCAAAAGTGTTTTCTCTTTTTGTTATTTTCATTTTTTTGTGATTGCTGTCATGCTTTCGCCACTTTAATGAATATCGCGTAATGACGCGAAGAGGTGGAGATAAGGCATGAAAATTAACTATCCGTTGCTGGCGCTGGCGATTGGCGCGTTTGGTATCGGGACAACGGAGTTCTCGCCAATGGGCTTGTTGCCCGTCATTGCGCGCGGTGTGGATGTCTCGATTCCCGCTGCCGGAATGTTAATCAGTGCCTATGCAGTTGGCGTAATGGTGGGCGCGCCGCTGATGACGCTTCTACTTTCTCATCGTGCCCGCCGCAGTGCGTTGATTTTCCTGATGGCAATTTTCACGCTAGGCAACGTTCTTTCCGCCATCGCGCCGGATTATATGACCCTGATGCTTTCACGCATTTTGACCAGCCTGAATCACGGAGCATTTTTTGGTTTGGGTTCAGTCGTGGCCGCAAGCGTGGTGCCAAAACATAAACAGGCCAGCGCAGTTGCCACTATGTTTATGGGGTTAACCCTGGCAAATATCGGTGGCGTGCCGGCGGCGACCTGGTTGGGTGAAACCATCGGCTGGCGGATGTCATTTCTGGCAACGGCGGGGCTGGGAGTGATTTCAATGGTAAGTCTGTTCTTCTCATTACCTAAAGGTGGTGCAGGGGCACGACCTGAAGTGAAAAAAGAGCTGGCGGTATTAATGCGTCCGCAGGTGCTGTCTGCATTGCTGACGACGGTACTGGGAGCTGGTGCAATGTTTACTCTCTACACCTATATCTCTCCGGTACTGCAAAGTATTACCCACGCAACACCGGTGTTCGTCACGGCAATGCTGGTGCTGATTGGTGTCGGATTCTCTATCGGTAACTATCTCGGCGGCAAACTGGCAGATCGTTCAGTTAACGGCACGTTGAAAGGCTTTTTGTTGTTGTTGATGGTGATTATGCTGGCAATCCCGTTCCTGGCCCGCAATGAGTTCGGCGCAGCTATTAGCATGGTGGTGTGGGGCGCAGCAACCTTTGCGGTCGTACCGCCGTTACAGATGCGCGTGATGCGTGTCGCCAGTGAAGCGCCAGGTCTGTCTTCATCAGTCAATATTGGTGCCTTTAATCTTGGAAATGCGCTGGGAGCAGCTGCTGGTGGTGCGGTAATTTCCGCTGGGCTGGGATACAGCTTTGTGCCGGTGATGGGAGCGATTGTCGCGGGACTGGCATTATTGCTGGTGTTTATGTCAGCCAGAAAACAACCTGAAACAGTTTGCGTTGCTAACAGCTAATTAAACAAAAACGCAGAAGGATAACCTTCTGCGTTACAGTTGCTGACAACGTGCGATTTATCTTGCCGAATGCACTGTTAACGCCTCATCCGCGTTGGCATGGTAAGCGTAGCGCTTCAGGCAATGCTGCATTTGCCATCAGTTATTATGCAGCGAGATTTTTCGCTACGAATTCCCAGTTCACCAGCGCCCAGAAGTGCTCCAGATAGCCAGGACGTGCATTGCGATAGTCGATGTAATAAGCGTGTTCCCAGACATCAACGGTCAGCAGCGGAGTCGCATCGGTGGTCAGCGGAGTACCCGCGTTAGAGGTTGAAACGATAGCCAGTTTGCCATCGCTGTTTTTCACCAGCCAGGTCCAGCCAGAACCAAAGTTTTTGATCGCTGCATCAGTAAACTGCGCTTTGAAATCGGCAAAGCTGCCAAAAGATGCGGCGATAGCTTCAGCGACTTTTCCAGTCGGTTCGCCACCGGCGTTCGGTGCCAGGCAGTTCCAGTAGAAAGTATGGTTCCAGACCTGAGCTGCGTTGTTGAATACGCCACCTTCAGAGCTGCGAATAATCTCTTCCAGTGATTTACCTTCAAACGCGGTACCTTTAATCAGGTTGTTCAGGTTAGTGACATAAGTCTGATGGTGCTTGCCGTAGTGATACTCGATGGTTTCCGCAGAAATGTGCGGTGCCAGAGCATCTTTAGCATATGGTAGTGCAGGTAATTCGAATGACATTGCTACTCTCCTTTATTATTAATTTGCATACGTACAATAGCCTTATTGTGCGTATGGATAGGGTAGCAAATTAAAAGGTGAGACAAAAGATGAACTTACCCTGTTGCCGTAACAACAGGGTAAAGTTTTAGCGAAGTGTTTTTGGGGTCATTACCCGACGAGCGCCAACATAGTGGCGCTGCCAGTAGTCTTCACTGAGAGAAGTGATTTGAATTTCCTGACCTGTGCGCGGTGACTGAATAAATTTGCCGTTGCCGACATACACGCCGACATGATCGGCTGTGCCGCGTCCCTGAGTACGGAAAAAGACCAGGTCGCCGTTTTTCAGTTCACTACGTTCGATTGGCGCTGCATCACGCAGGTGATACATTTCATTCGCCGTACGCGGAATACGAATTTTCACCAAATCTTTATAAGCGTAATAAACCAGGCCGCTGCAATCAAAACCGGTACGCGGTGAGCTGCCACCCCAACGATATGGCTTACCAATTTGCTGCATCAGTTTATTCATTGCCACTTTCGTAGCTTTTTGCACCTTCGCTTTGTGCGCGTCGGCAAGAGTTCCTGACGCGGCATTTTTGACTTTCACACAATGCGATTTATAGCCCTTACGTTTGGTACACTTTTCGGTAAAGCTGGCTGAGGCCGTTTTATTGACGGCGTGTTTGCTGCGAGTTTTGGCGTTTTTAGAAGCGGTAATGGAAGATTTTTTAACGGAAGAAGCGGTTTTGCTTTTGGTCGTACTTTTACTGGCGGCTTTTTTCGCTGTTTTCTGGGTCTTTTTGGTGGTTGCCGTGCTTTTCTTTTTATCTGCTTTTTTGGTGATATGAGTGGTAGCAGAACTCTCCCTGGCTTGCTTTGAAGCATGGGCCATAGGCGTTAAAGGCAGGGTGGTAAAAAGTAAAGCACAGAGCGTGATCGAAATACGGTTTATCCGCGCCACTGAGCGTCCCTCTGTTAAGGCAGGTCTATCATGCCTGCGTCTGATTTACAAAACTTGATGATTCTAATGCATAGAAGAAGAGAAAGTTAATAGCTTTTATTGTTAAAAAATACGTTTCGTTGGCGAGCGCAAAAAAATGCAGCAGTGAAAGCTAAAAATGGTTATAAATACGCCAGTTTGCCGGCATCAGAGAAGAAACGAATATTTGAAATGCAACAAATAGAGCAAAGGGATAAAATAGCAAAAGCGTGATGAAAATGTTATTTTCCGATGCCGCACTGACCCGCTACAATGTCAGATTACTGCCGTAAAGAAGTTTGAGGAAGCAAGACAATGAGCACCACTATCGAAAAAATCCAACGCCAGATTGCTGAAAACCCGATCCTGCTGTACATGAAAGGTTCACCGAAACTGCCGAGCTGCGGTTTCTCTGCCCAGGCAGTCCAGGCGCTTGCCGCATGTGGCGAACGTTTTGCCTATGTTGATATTCTGCAGAATCCGGACATTCGTGCGGAACTGCCGAAATATGCTAACTGGCCGACCTTCCCGCAACTGTGGGTTGACGGCGAGCTGGTCGGCGGTTGTGATATCGTGATCGAAATGTATCAGCGTGGCGAACTGCAGCAGCTGATCAAAGAAACTGCCGCTAAATACAAGTCTGAAGAGCCGGACGCGGAATAATCCGTCCTGCAATACTGACGGATGCGAACGGGCATCCGTCAGTCCTTTCTCTATCCCAAATCCAGCCCTTGTGGCGAACTTGAAAATCCCGCCTCACGCAGCAGCGTAAACATCGGCGTTTGCCGGACCGGTAGATCATTCACTTCTGTTAGCGTAAAGCGCAGCCGTGGTTCGCGACGCAGTGCGGTAGTCAGCGCGTGGAAAACCTCTGGGGCGAGTAATTCCTCTTTTTCCTGCCAGACCAGCATTTTTTTGCCACCTTGCGCCAGATAGAGTAACAATTTGCCGCCAGAAACGACCACCAGCGCACCCGCCCGACGCGTTGGAACCAGCGTTGCCGGATGTGCAGGCCAGGGCAGAAGATTTCCCCACACATTAGCCGGATCGTTGGCAGAGAGCGCCACTGGTGTATAGTGGCGCGTTTGCGTGGCTTGTGTCGCCAGATCGCGCAATCGGTCAATAGTCAGACGTTCAGCGAATTGCGCGCCACCCAGACCTTCTACAAAACGACCTCGCATAATTCGCCCGGAGTCTTCCATACTTCGACAAAGCGTTTGCATCGATGGAAACCCGCCAGGGATATTTTCGGCTATCACCGCCTGACGACTGATGATGCCGTAGCGGTCGAGCATATTTTCCGCCAGCGCCAGCATCCTTTCGGTATCGTTTAGTGGCTCCACCTGCAATAACGACCAGCGTCCAGCCAGATTTGGTGTGTTGTAAGATACCCGCGGCGAGACGGGTTGCGCATAGACAGGACGTCCACGACGAGCCCGGTGACTGCGGCGAGTTGAGGTGCGTGCGTTGGAACTGCTGCGGGTGAGGGCGCGTAACGGTGCCCAAATGTTGCTGGTGATGACGCCTTGCCAGACCAGCGCCCATAACGCCTCTTGCAGGGCAGAGAGATCAACCGATTCGCCGATTTTGTCGCGTATCCGTTGGCTGATTTGTTGTGCAAACCAGGCTCCTCCGTCAGCCAGAACAGCGACTATCGCTTGTTGCAGCGCCGAACGATTCGCCTGATCCGCTTCGGCGGGAGTGAACGATTCTGCAGCATATTCCTGTAGATGCAGTGCCACCAGGCCGTCATCTTCACCCAGTTTTTTTTGCCCCGACCAGATAACCGCACCGGTTGCCAGTAATTCATCGAGCATTTCTGACGAATAGTCGCGTACGCGGGCAGGCAGGATCTGGCTTTCCCAGAGTGAGGCGGGTAAACCGACTCCGGCAAGCTGTTCGATCACCCGCATCACGCCATCTACGCCCTCATAAACGCCTGGCGATGTTGAGGCAAAGAGCGCCGGGCTACCATCGGTGGCGGGTAATACGCCCTGACGTTCCAGCAGCAATCGCGCATAGGTCGTGGCTGCAACGGGACGCGTCGCTTCTCTGGCGGCTTGCAGCGAGCGCAAACGCAGACGACGAAATACTTCATCGCTCACCCAGATGTCTTGTTGCAGATTCATCACCAGACCCTGTTCACGCAGTTGCTGAAGCTGCTCTTCGACAATGGCAATACCGAGACTAAACTCATGAGCCAGTTGTTCAGCCGTGACCAGAGCATGAGCCCGGAGATAGCGCAGAAAGAGGTCGCGAAGCGGGTAACTGACTCTATGTAAATAAATCTCTGGCAATGACTCTGGTAGTCGTACGCCGAGGGCATCACGCAGCCTGGCGGCATCATCCATACAGGCAAGACGCTCCTGTCCGCTAATCATCGCTGGGAAGATTCGTTTTACTGCAAGAAGATTTTCCAGATACGACGCAACCTCTTCACTGCTGCCTGTATGCCGTTGCGCCAGGTCTTCAACGGTCATTGGCCCCAGTTCGCGCAGCAGGTCGAACAATCCTTCTTCACCTTTCGCTCTTCTGCCAGGAGCCAGTCGTTGCAACTCTTCTTCCACCTGGCGAATGACCTGCGGGTCGAGTAATTCCCCCGGATCGACCTGTCCGAGTAGATTGCGCAGTAACTCGCTGTCCAGCGACAGTACGGATGCCCGGCGCTCTGCCAGCGGGGCGTCGCTCTGGTACATAAATTCCGCGACATAGCCGAACAATAAACTTGTGGCGAAAGGCGAGGGCGTAGTGGTCGTTACATCGGATATTTGAATTTCGCCACCGTTCAGGCGACGCATCAAACGTTCCAGTGCGGGAAGATCATAAACATCTTGCAGACATTCGCGTAGGGTTTCGAGAATGACCGGAAAACCCGGATATCCCTGAGCGATTTCCAGCAACTGACTGGCGCGCAGCCGTTGTTGCCAAAGCGGGGTGCGATGGCCCGGAGTGCGCCCCGGCATTAATAATGCCCGCGCGGCGCATTCGCGAAAACGGGCGGCGAAAAGTGCCGAGCTGCCTACCGCCTCGCGGACAATTTGCAGCAACTTTTCTGGTTCAAACAAAAAAATCGCGGCATCGGGCAATTTACCATCGGTGTCAGGAATACGTGCAACAATGCCGTCATCACTGGCGACCACCGACGCGTCAGCGCCCCATAGCGCATGTATTCGCCCGGCAATCGCCAGCGCCCAGGGTTCATGCACCCGTCTTCCATAGGGAGAGTGCAAAATAATACGCCAGTCACCAATTTCATCACGGCACCGTTCGAGGACCAGATGGCGACTCCCCGGAACGATGCCCGTCGCGTTGCGCTGCTCCTCAATCAACCCCTGAATATTGGCGATCGTATTTTCTTCTGCCAGCCACGGGGGAATAGTCCCGGAAAAGAACGCGCCATCCGCCAGCAAATGAAGAAAATCGCCGATCATCTCGCCTAATTCAGCCGGACGTCCGTTACCTTCACCACGCCAGAAGGGGAGCCGGGCAGAACGACCCGGAGCAGGAGTCACAATCACCTGATCGCGGGTGATTTGCTGGATCCGCCATGAGGTAGCGCCGAGAGTGATAATGTCGTTCACCCGCGACTCATATACCATCTCCTCATCCAGTTCACCCACCCGCCGCGAACCGGCCTTTTCTTCACCTTCGGGTAATAACACGCTATACATGCCACGATCCGGAATGGTGCCGCCGCTGGTAACCGCCAACAATTGAGCGCCAGGTCGGGCGGTCAATATCCCGGTCTCCCTGTTCCAGACCAGTTTGGGGCGAAAAGCAGAAAAATCGCCAGAGGGATAGCGCCCGGAAAGCATATCCAGCGTGGCGTCAAAAACACGTCTTGGCAGATCTTTCCACGGTGCGGCACGGCGTACGCGGGAGTACCATTCGTCTACCTGTAATGCATCCATCGCCGCGGCGGCAACGGTTTGCTGCGCAAGGACGTCGAGAGGATTATGCGGTGGTGTCAGGTTTTCCAGCCTGCCTGCGAACATACACTCTACAATGACTGCGGAATCGACTAAATCACGCCGGGTACGGGGGAAAAACAGCCCTTTAGATACACCGCCAACCTGATGTCCGGCGCGACCAATGCGTTGTAACCCACTGGCAACAGAAAGCGGCGTTGCCACCTGAATCACCAGATCCACCGCGCCCATATCAATCCCCAGTTCAAGACTGGAGGTTGCGACCACGCAGCGTAATTCACCCGATTTCAGCGCCTGTTCGGTGATTGCTCGTTGTTCTTTAGAGACGGAGCCGTGGTGTGAGCGGGCAATAAAAACGTCGCTACTTTGTACACGGTTAGAGGTTGCGCCGGAGGTCGACTCGAAATGGGCCGCATCAACGGCGATAGACGGGGAACGCTGTAAGCGTGCGGCGTAAAGCTCATTTAATCGTGCCGTCAGTTTTTCCGCCAGCCCGCGTGAATTAGTAAAGACAATGGTCGAGCGATGGCGCAACACTTCATCAAGGATACCCGTTTCAATATATGGCCAGATGGAGCCTTCCCGGCCGGCATGGCTGTCTTCGCCGGTGCCGCTGGCGACCGATGAGACATCATCCATATTGGCGACCGGTACGACAATTCGTATCTGCGGATGGCGCATTGCGGGCGGGTTGACTACCGTAACCGGGCGATCGCCACCAAGAAATGCTGCCACATCGCTGGCTGAGCGCACAGTGGCAGAAAGGCCAATTCGCTGTGCTGAGGTGTGGAGCAGCGCATCGAGCCGCTCCAGACTTAACGCCAGATGCGCACCACGTTTACTGCCCGCTACCGCGTGGACTTCATCAATAATTACCGTTTCGACGCCGCGTAGCGTTTCGCGCGCGCGGGAGGTCAGCATCAGATAGAGTGATTCGGGTGTGGTGATCAGAATATCCGGCGGATTACGGGTGAGTTTGCTGCGTTCCTGTGCAGGCGTATCGCCAGTACGGATCCCTACGCGAAGATTGACTTCCGTTTCGCCGCGCCGCCGCCGTTCATCGGCAATACCCTTCAACGGGATCTGCAAGTTGCGCTGAACGTCGGTGCCCAGGGCTTTTATCGGTGAAATATAGAGGATGCGTGAGGTTTTACGCTTATGCGCCTCGCGGGTATCTTCGCCGCCTTCGCGGAAGAGCCGATCGAGGGCGTAGAGAAATGCTGCCAGCGTTTTCCCGGAGCCGGTCGGTGCAATCACCAGCGCATGTTCGCTTCGCGCCGCCACATGCCAGGTTTGCGGCTGGACAGCGGTCGGCTGTTTAAAGGCGCGAAGAAACCAGTCGCGGGTCGCCGGTGAAAACACGTCCGGCAGGAGCGATGAAGGGTCTGGATTATCTGCCATTAACGCTATTCCCCGTGAATATCATGCAGGATGCGTGGAATAGCCTCACTATAGATGCCTGAATCATTGCATGTCATCAGGCATCGACTCGATTACACCTCTTCGGCGGCAGGTAGCGGCCAGCCTCCCAGACGTTTCCAGCGGTTGACGATTTCACAAAACAGCACAGCAGTGCGTTCGGTGTCGTACAGCGCGGAGTGCGCCTGGGTGCTGTCGAAGTCCATGCCAGCGGTCTGGCAAGCCTTTGACAATACGGTTTGTCCGAGTGCCAGCCCGGCCAGTGCAGCAGTGTCAAAAGTGGCGAAAGGGTGGAACGGGTTACGTTTCAGTGAGGCGCGTTCTGCGGCGGCCATCATAAAGCTGTGATCAAAATTGGCATTGTGCGCCACCATAATGGCGCGGTTACAGCCGCTCGCTTTAATACCTTTACGTACAACTTTAAAAATTTCGTGCAGCGCCTCGTATTCGCTGACCGCGCCGCGATCGGGATCGTTCGGGTCAATGCCGTTGAAGGCGAGGGCTTCTGGTTGCAAATTTGCGCCGACAAATGGTTCGACGTGGAAATGTAATGTGGTGTCCGGCATCAGCCAGCCTTGTTCATCCATTTTCAGGGTGATGGCGGCAATCTCAAGCAGCGCATCGGTTATGGCGTTAAATCCGGCTGTTTCAACATCGATCACAACAGGATAAAAACCACGAAAACGGTCGCACAGACCGGTAAGTTGAGCGTTATCGGACATCTGATTCTCTTAATACGGATAAATTGCAGCGCGCATTATGACAAATATTACTTGTCGATGCAGTAAAGATGCGGGCGCGATGAGTTCACGCCCGGCAGGAGATTAGTTGCCCAGACCGCGACCGGCGTCTTTCTCTTCGATTAACTCAATTTTGTAACCGTCCGGATCTTCCACAAACGCGATAACCGTAGTACCGCCTTTTACCGGACCCGCTTCACGGGTCACGTTACCCCCGTTTTGACGGATTTTTTCGCACGCTTCAGCGGCGTTATCTACGCTAAGCGCGATGTGACCATAAGCAGTGCCGAGTTCGTATTTATCCACGCCCCAGTTGTAGGTCAGTTCAATCACCGCTTCTTCGGTTTCCGGGCCGTAGCCAACAAACGCCAGTGAGTATTTGTATTCCGGGTTTTCGCTGGTACGCAGCAGTTTCATGCCCAGCACTTTGGTATAAAAATCGATGGAGCGTTGCAAATCGCCAACGCGCAGCATGGTATGAAGAAGACGCATCTTTTTATCCTCAAAATGGCTAACAGATTCAAAATGTTGTTTTAGTATAGCGGCGGCTTTACGCCGCTCGCAATGTTG
>UMET01013710.1_pt1 | contig 15597 bp, 16 predicted proteins | sample 1964821 | NCBI WGS metagenome assembly UMET01 (sample SAMEA4836027, study PRJEB28245) | human gut metagenome | biome: gut microbiome; material: fecal sample | place: Denmark | collected 2008
AGAAATAAAATATTGGACAATGTAAGGGAAGTGACTTAAAGATGAATTCTTTTTGTCACTTCTTTTGTCAGGATACCGATCAGAAGACCGGTGACCACGCCGGAGATCAGAAGTACAGGCGCGTAATAAAGAAGACTGGTGTTTTCCACGATCAGGGCAGCTACCATCAGCTGACCGATATTGTGGGACACGCCTCCTGCCACGCTGATGCCGAGAATGCTGAAGCCGGAGCTTTTTTTCATAAGAGTCATGACAAAGAGGCTTAAAGCTGCTCCTGCCAGACTGTAGATAATGGTGAACATATTTCCGAAAAGAAAACCGATCACAACGATGCGCACTGCAGATACCACAGCGGCTTCTTTCCAGGTATAGGTTTCAAGGATAAAGAGAACGGCAAGATTTGCCAGCCCCAGCTTGATTCCGGGGATTCCCGCAAAAAACGGGAACAGGGACTCCACATAGCCGAAAATGATGGCTACAGCGGCAAACAGTCCGAGATATGCAGTTTTTTTATTGTTCATAGCTTATACTGCCGTGTCAAATTCCGGAGAAGCTTCTTCGGAGCCAGCGGCTTTTACTCCTTCTATTACAACTTTATTGGGAAGGCACACAATGGTCCCGCCTGAGTTTCCTACAGCTTTCTGGCTGATGCAGAGATGGTCGGGACAGTCTGCCTCTGTCATTTTGATTTTTCCATTTTTGATTTCGCAGACATTTGTATCGCCAATGGCGATCACCTGGTCCTTTGCAAGGGAATAGGTTCCGTATTCCAGACCGTTTACAGTGATACGGACAGAACCGTAGTCGCCTTTACGCATCAGGAACATGCCGCCCCAGAGGGCAAGCGCAGTAATCAGGATTGCTGCGATCATGATCAGATCTTTTTTTTTCAATTCAGAATCCTCTTTCTTTATCATCATTGGTTAAAGTGGTTTCCGGTTCGGAGCAGGATAAATCCTGCAGTTTGGTGTTTATCATAGCATAAGGCACAAAATATGACAAGCCCTGAAGTTAGATGATAAAAACACAGCGCGGATTACGGGAAAAAGGAGAGGGTTTCCTGTGTCTGCAGCTATGAAGGGGTAATATCAGGGGCTGCGCTGTCACCGGAGGTGATCGGGAATGCATTTTGATTAGGTTGCTGTAAACGGAATGAACAGCAACAATATTCAGGGACTGCGGGCAAAAAATTCATTGTTTTCCATGTGAGAAAGTGATAGAATAGAATAGATTAATTGTATTAACCTAATTACGGAGGATTCCGTAAAGAAGATTTTATATAAAATAAAGACAAACAGGAGTATATTATGAACGTGTTTTCAAAAGTATTCGGGACGCACAGCCAGCGTGAGGTAAAACGTATCATGCCGCTGGTAGAAAAAACAGAGGCTCTGCGCCCGGAGATGCAGAAATTAACTGATGAAGAACTGAGAGACAAAACAAGAGAGTATAAAAGACGCCTGGAGGAAGGGGCGACCATCGACGATCTTCTTCCGGAGGCTTTTGCCACAGTGCGCGAGGCAGCCAAGCGTGTTCTTGGAATGGAGCATTACCGTGTCCAGATCATCGGCGGTATCATCCTTCATCAGGGACGAATCGCGGAAATGAAAACCGGTGAAGGTAAAACACTCGTATCTACACTTCCGGCATATCTGAATGCTCTGGAGGGCAAGGGAGTGCATATTGTTACTGTCAATGACTATCTTGCAAAGCGAGATGCAGAGTGGATGGGTAAGGTTCACGAGTTCCTTGGTCTGACTGTAGGCGTTGTACTGAACGACATGAAGCCGGAGGAGCGCCGGGCTGCCTATGGCTGTGACATTACCTATGTGACAAATAACGAGCTTGGTTTTGATTACCTTCGTGACAACATGGTTATTTATAAGGAACAGCTTGTACAGAGAGATCTGCATTACTGTATCATCGATGAGGTTGACTCTGTTCTCATTGACGAGGCCCGTACTCCTCTGATCATTTCCGGCCAGAGCGGAAAATCCACCAAGCTTTACGAAGTGTGCGATATTCTTGCGAAGCAGCTGGAACGCGGTGAGGCAAGCCATGAGATGACAAAGATGGCAGCCATCATGGGTGAAGAGGTTGTTGAGACAGGAGATTTTGTTGTAAATGAAAAGGACAAGATCGTCAACCTGACTGAGCGCGGTGTGAAAAAGGTTGAGAAATTCTTTAATATTGAAAACCTTGCTGATCCGGAAAATCTGGAGATCCAGCACAATGTTATTCTGGCTCTCCGCGCCCACAACCTGATGCACAGGGATCAGGATTATGTGGTAAAAGACGATGAGATCCTGATCGTTGATGAATTTACCGGACGTATCATGCCGGGCCGCCGCTATTCTGACGGACTTCATCAGGCTATTGAGGCCAAGGAGCATGTAAAGGTAAAACGTGAGAGCAAAACTCTTGCAACCATTACTTTCCAGAACTTCTTTAACAAATATACCAAAAAAGGCGGTATGACAGGTACTGCGCTTACTGAGGAAAAAGAGTTCCGTGATATTTACGGAATGGACGTTGTTGAGATCCCTACCAACAAACCGGTACAGCGTAAAGACCTGGAAGACGCTGTTTATATGACAAAAAAAGAGAAATTCAATGCGGTTGTTGAGGCTGTCAAGGAGGCCCATGCAAAACAGCAGCCGGTTCTTGTAGGTACGATTACTATTGAGACTTCTGAACTTCTCAGCAGAATGCTGCGCCGTGAAGGAATCCAGCACAGCGTGCTGAATGCCAAATTCCATGAGCAGGAGGCAGAGATCGTTGCTCAGGCCGGACAGGCAGGAGCGGTAACCATTGCTACCAACATGGCAGGCCGTGGTACAGATATTAAGCTGGATGATGTGTCAAGAGAGGCCGGCGGTCTGAAGATCATCGGTACTGAGCGTCATGAATCCAGACGTATTGACAACCAGCTGCGAGGACGTTCCGGCCGTCAGGGAGACCCGGGCGAATCCCGTTTCTACATTTCCCTGGAAGATGATCTGATGCGTCTTTTCGGTTCCGAGCGTCTGATGAAAATCTTTACCTCACTTGGCGTTGCAGAGAACGAGCAGATTGAACACAAAATGCTTTCCAATGCTATTCAGAAGGCACAGGAAAAGATTGAGTTCAACAACTTTGGTATCCGTAAAAATCTTCTTGACTATGACCAGGTAAATAATGAGCAGCGTGAGATTATTTACAAAGAGCGCCGTCAGGTACTGGACGGAGAGAATATGCGTGATTCCATCTATAAGATGATCACAGATATTGTGGACAATACTGTGGACAGATGCTTCTCAGATGATGTGGACGCGGTAGAATGGAACCTGGATGAATTTAACTCCATTCTTCTTCCGATCATTCCGATCCAGGCTCTTACTCAGGAAAAAGTAAAGGGCAAGAAGAAAAATGAGATGAAGCATATTGTCAAGGAAGAAGCTGTGAAGCTTTATGAGGCAAAGGAATCTGAGTTCCCGGAACCGGAGCAGCTTCGTGAGCTTGAGCGAGTGGTTCTTCTGAAATCCATTGACAGTAAGTGGATGGATCATATTGACGACATGGAAATCCTCCGTCAGGGCATCGGCCTTGTAGGATACGGACAGAGAGATCCGGTTGTTGAGTATAAGATGAGCGCTTACGATATGTTCAATGAAATGACAAACAGCATTCAGGAGGATACAGTCCGCATGCTGTATCATGTTCATGTTGAACAGAAGATCGAGCGTGAGCAGGTGGCAAAAGTAACCGGAACAAATAAAGATGATTCCAGCGCCCGCAAGCCTGTTCAGAGAAAAGAGGACAAGGTTTATCCTAATGATCCGTGTCCCTGCGGAAGCGGCAAAAAATACAAACAGTGCTGTGGACGTAAGGCAATGAAAGCATAAGAACAGAAGGGCTGTCAGAAATTCACTGAAAAAGAGAATCTGGCAGCCCTCTTTTGTTTTTCAGGGACTGAAGGAGTTTGAGTCGGACTTGTCCGCTTTGCTTATGACAGGAGATTTGATATTATGATAAAAATTGACTTGATTACCGGCTTTTTGGGAGCGGGAAAAACAACTTTTATAAAAAAGTACGCCTCCTATCTTTTAAAACAGGGACAGAACATCGGAATCATAGAAAATGATTTTGGTGCAGTGAATGTGGATATGATGCTTTTAAAGGAACTGGAAGGAGAAAACTGTGAGCTGGAAATGATCGCAGGAGGATGTGACAGAGAGACACACAGAAGAAGATTTAAAACAAAACTGATTGCCATGGGAATGTGCGGATATGACAGGGTGATCGTTGAGCCTTCCGGGATCTTTGACGTAGATGAGTTTTTTGATACACTTTATGAGGAGCCGCTGGATCGCTGGTATGAGATTGGGAATGTGATCGCAGTGGTAGATGGGGGACTGGAAGAAAAGCTTTCGGATCAGGCAGAATATCTGCTGGCATCAGAGGCGGCGTCCGCAGGCTGTGTGGTTTTGAGCAGGTGCGATGAGGTTTCAGAAGAACAAAAAAGAGCAGTGACAGAGCATCTGGAGAGGGCAATAGAAAATGTCCGCTGCAGACGAACATTTGAGGAACAGATTTTTTCAAAAGACTGGGAAAAACTGACCGATCAGGATTATGACCGACTGCTGAAGTGCGGATACCGCTCCACAGCCTACGAAAAAAAGCACTTTTCAGAGGAAAAATTTACTTCTCTTTATTTTATGAATCTTGCATTTCCTGCAGAAGAGCTGGCCTGCAGGTCAGAAAAGATCATGGCTGATCCGGACTGCGGATCTGTTTTTCGAATCAAAGGATTTGGCAAAAACAGGGAGGGACAGTGGATGGAAGTGAATGCTGCCCGTGGAAAAGCCATTCTCCGGCCGATAAGTGAAGGTCAGGAAGTTCTGATCGTTATCGGTGAAAAACCTGTAAAGGAAAAAATCGAAGTATATTTTGCAGAATGAGAGTTCATAGACACGTGTTTTTATGAATGACAGTTAAATTTTTTGCTTTTTACTTAACATCTGTTCAGTTGTGAGAAGATGTTCCCTCTGCTATGATAAAAGCAGCAGAGGCCGATGCGAAAAAAGCAAAGGAGAGCATTTATGAGAATAGGTGAAGTTATCAGAACATACAGAAAAAACAGAAATCTGACTCAGGAGGAAATGGCGAGACGCCTTGGCGTTACTGCTCCGGCGGTAAATAAATGGGAGAATAATGTTTCTCTGCCGGATATTACGCTTCTTGCTCCAATTGCAAGGGTGCTGGAGACAACGCCGGATACGCTGCTGTCTTTCCGGGAGGAGCTTACACAGGAAGAGGTTAATGCAATCGTTCAGGAGGCGGACGGAAAATTTCAAAAGGTAAGTTTTGAGGAAGCTTTTGATTTTTGCAGGAAAAAGATCTGTCAGTATCCCGGATGTAGCAGGCTGATCCTTCACCTTGCCATGGTACTGGACGGCTGGAGGATCCTGAAGGGAATCCCGGATTCGGAAAAAATGAAAGAATACGACCGGGAGCTCCTGGGATGGTATAAGCAGGCGCTGGAAAGTGAAGATTCAGAAATCCGAGAACGGGCGGCTGATGCACTGTTCAGTTATTATTACCGTAATGAGGATTATGAGAAAGCAGAAGCCTGTCTGAAATATTTTTCCCGGATGGACCCGGTGAAAAAAATCCATAAGGCACAGCTCTGTGAAATAAAGGGAGACCGAAACAGTGCCTTTAAAGAATATGAAGAACTGCTTTTTCAGACAAATAACGTAGCGGAAATGACTCTGGGCGGTATATTTATGCTGGCAGAAAAGCAGGGGGATCTTCAGAAAGCCAGAATGATCACAGAAAAAATGACAGGGCTTGCAGAGCTTTTTGAAACCGGAGAATATCATAAGATTTCTGCGCAGATGCAGATTTCCCTTATGGAAAAAGACAGAGAAAAAGTCAGAGATTGTATGAAAAAATTAATAGATGCCGTAGAGGAACTGGATGCATACAGAAATTCGGCGTTGTATGAACATATGGAATTTAAGGAGCTGAGTCCGGAATTTGCAGACCAGATGAAAGCTACTTTATCCGAAAGCTTCCGAAAGGATCCGGTATACGGCTTCGTATTTGAGGAGGAATAACCGTGGGAAAACACACAAAAATTTTATTTACAGATCTGGATGGTACGCTTTTAAATGATCAGAAGGAAGTAACTGCAGGAAATCAGGCTGCTATTGACTGGGCACTGGAACAGGGGCATAAGATTGTGGTAACAACAGGAAGACCCCTTGCCAGCGGCGTTCATATTGCAGAACGGATCGGACTTACCAGAGAAGGCTGTTATGTGACCGCATTTAACGGCGGTCAGATTTATGATCCTTTTCATAAAAAGACCATTTACGGAAAAACAATTTCAACAGAAGTGGCAAAGCCTTTATTTCAGGAAGCATTGAACAGAGGACTTCATGTGCAGTCCTATTCTGATACCAGTGTGCTCGCAATGGAGGATCGCCCGGAGCTGCATTATTATATAGACAGATCCACCGTTCCTTACGAGATCGTGCCGGATGTGGATGCGGCATTTCCTTTTGATCCATACAAGATCCTTCTGGTAGGGCTGGACAATCGCTCGGAACTGGAAAAATACCAGAGAGAATGTGTGGACCCGCTGAAGGGAACGGTGCGAAGCTTTTTTTCTACAGAGTATTATCTGGAGGTGGCACCAGAGGGTGTATCAAAAGGATTTGCAGTAAAATGGATGTGTGATCATCTGGGTATCCCGCTGGAAAATTCTGTGGCTGCCGGGGATGCTCCTAATGATGTGGAAATGCTCCAGGCGGCCCATGTGGGAGCAGTTATGTGCAACGCCTATGAAGGTATGGCTGAGCATGGCAATTATGTGACTGAACGGGATAATAACCATGACGGAGTTGCAGAAATTATTGAACATTTTCTGCTGAACGCATAAGGAGATTTTGAACAGGAGGAAAATATGGATCTGAAAACCCTGAAATCTGTTCTGGAAATAGGAGAGACTATTGCAGTAGAATTTAAACGATGTGGAAATGGAATTGAATCAGATACATATGAAAGTGTCTGTTCTTTTCTTAACCGATTTGGTGGAGATATTTTTCTGGGGGTACTGGATGACGGAACTGTTTGCGGTATCTCGCAAAATGCAGCTCAGGATATGATAAAAAATTTTATCAGTGTGATTGGAAATCCGTCGATGTTTTCTCCGACAGTGTATTTGTCGCCGGAAATATTGCAGGATGAGGTGGGTAATACGATTATCCATGTTCATGTTCCGCCAAGCGCCGAGGTGCATAGCTATAAAAAGATTATTTATGACAGAGTGGAAGATGCTGATGTGAAAGTAACAGCCACAGGTGCAATAGCGCAGATGTATATCCGTAAACAGAATGTTTTTACTGAAAAGAAAATTCTCCCGTATGCAAATTTGACAGATTTAAGGCTTGATCTGCTTCCGAAAATACGTTTGATGGCAAAAATCATGCGGGCGGCAATCATCCATGGGTATCAATGAGTGATATGGAATTGCTGAAAAGCGCAGGACTATATGGACGTGATATGGTAACGGGGGAAGAAGGATTTAATCTTGCGGCAATTATGTTATGGGAAAGGATGATGTGATATTAAATATATCTCCGGCTTATGTGACAGATGCAATTGTACGTAAAGTGAATAAAGATCGTTACGATGACAGAGAAATTATTAAAACGAATCTGATAGAGAGTTATGAACAATTGCTGGAATTTGGAAAAAAGCATCTTCCGGATAAATTTTTTCTTGAAGATACGGTTAATATAAGTCTCAGGAATATTATTATCCGTGAAGCGGCTGCAAATACTCTGATGCATCGAGAATATTCCAGCACCTATACAGCAAAATTTGTTATTGAAAAGGACTGCATGTATGTAGAAAATGCGAACAGAGCTGTTAAGGCTAGATATATTACAGTAGATAATCTGGAACCGAATCCGAAAAATCCTTTAATTGCTGCTTTCTTCCGAAATATAGGATATGCAGAACAGCTTGGCTCAGGAGTAAGAAATTTGTTTAAATATTCAACTCTGTATTCAGGAAAACAGCCGGAGTTTAAAGAAGGTGATGTATTCCGGATAATTGTTCCACTGGATGAAGCTTATTCGTTTGATATTGCCGCAAAGCAAAGAAATGCCGATAAAGTGTCAGAGAGTGCCGATAAAGTGTCAGAGAGTGCCGATAAAACTGTTTATAAAGATTTTTTGATTCCGGATAAAAATGGAAAATCATCGATATCGATAGAGAAAGAAACATGGACGGATCAGGAAAAAATTCTTATGGCTTATCTTTGTGAATATGATAAAATTACGTCCGGAAAAGCAGGAGAATTGTTAGGCGTAAAACAAAGAAGAGCAAGAGCCATTTTAAAAGAAATGGCAGACCGAAATATTTTATCAAAACAGGGTGCTTACAGAAATACTGAATATATCCTGAAAAAAGGTGATGAGAGATATTAGCGAAAATCATGTATATATAGCCATTGATCTGAAGTCCTTTTACGCGTCTGTGGAATGCCGGGAGAGAGGACTGGATCCCATGAAAACAAATCTTGTGGTGGCAGACGCCAGCCGTACAGAAAAAACCATCTGTCTGGCAGTATCTCCATCCATGAAGGCATATGGTATCCCGGGCCGTCCCAGACTTTTTGAGGTGGTACAGAAAGTAAAAGAAGTCAATGCCAGAAGGAAAAAGCTTGCTCCAGGAGGAGAATTTTCCGGTTCTTCTTATATGGCAGAGGATCTGGAACGATATCCGGAGCTGGAGGTCAGTTATATTGCCGCCCCGCCCCGGATGGCTTTTTATATGGAATACAGCACCCGGATCGTGGACATTTATCTGAAATATATTGCAATGGAGGATATCCATATTTATTCCATTGACGAGGTCTTTATTGATGCCACACACTATCTGAAAAGCTACGGGCTTACTGCCAGAGAACTTGCCATGAAGATGATCCGTGACGTACTGCAGACAACCGGGATCACAGCAACGGCAGGGATCGGCACAAATCTTTATCTTTGCAAGATCGCCATGGACATTGTGGCAAAACATATCGAACCGGATGAGTACGGAGTACGGATCGCAGAGCTTGATGAAATGTCCTACCGGAGGCTTTTGTGGGATCATCAGCCGCTGACGGACTTCTGGCGTGTGGGAAAAGGCTATGAGAAAAAGCTGAAAGCAAACGGCATGTTTACCATGGGAGACATTGCCAGATGCTCTCTGGGAGGCCCGGGGGATTTTTATAATGAAGATCTTCTTTATGAGCTTTTTGGCATTAATGCAGAGCTTCTGATCGATCATGCCTGGGGATGGGAGCCCTGCACGATCGCAGATATCAAAGAATATAAGCCGTCCACCAACAGCATTGGATCCGGACAGGTACTGCCCTGTCCCTATACCTTTGAGCAGGCGCGCCTGGTGATCCGGGAAATGACGGATCTTCTTGTCCTTGATCTGGTGGATAAGCGGCTGGTCACAGATCAGCTGACGCTGACGGTGGGGTATGATATCGAAAATCTGACAGATGCCGGTCGGAAAAAGGATTATAAGGGTGAGATTAAGGTGGACCGCTATGGCAGAAAAATTCCCAGACATGCTCATGGAACAGTAAATCTGGACAGTCAGACTTCTTCTACAAAGAAGATCACCGATGCGGTGATGGGACTTTATGACCGGATCATGGACAAAAAGCTTCTGATCCGCCGGATGTATCTGGCTGCCAATAAGGTAGTGCCGGAAACCGCAGTAAAACAAAAGGAAACCTTTGAGCAGCTGGATCTTTTTACAGACTATGAAGCCCTGGAAAAGCAAAGGCAGAAAGAAAAGGAACTTCTGGAAAGAGAGCGTAAGATGCAGCAGGCCATGCTGGATATCAAGAAAAAATTTGGAAAGAACGCTATATTAAAGGGAATGAATCTGCAGGAAGGGGCTACTGCCAAAGACCGTAATTCCAGGATCGGAGGGCATAAAGCATAAATAAGATGAAAAATTATTTTGGAGAAAGTCATAAATATGATGATATCATCCATCTGCCCCATCATGTGTCAGATAAACGGCCGCAGATGCCTGTTCTGGACCGGGCGGCTCAGTTTGTGCCGTTTGCCGCGCTGACCGGCTACGGAGAGGCGGTAAAGGAAACGGCAAGGCTGACAGAACGCCGGATCCAGCCAGATGAGGAAGCTTTGGACATCCTGAACCGGCGTCTGGAATTTATCAAAGAGCATATCGGTGAGCATCTGGAGGTTTCCGTCTGCTTTTTCCGCCCGGATCCTCGCAAGGAGGGCGGCGCATATGTGACGGTAAGCGGAACTGTAAAAAAGCTGGATGAATTCCGCCATAGGCTGATCCTTACAGATGAGACAGAAATCCCTTTTGAGGATCTGTGGGAGATCGTATTTATGGATACCGCCCCTTGACCATAAAAGGAGGAAGGCGGTACAATAGGGTATAAATCACAATCGAAGGAGGAAATGGCAATGTTGGAGATTGGAACAAAGGCACCGGATTTTACGCTTCCGGATCAGAACGGTGACATGCATACACTGGAAGAATACAGAGGGAAAAAAGTTATCTTATATTTTTATCCCAGAGACAATACACCGGGGTGCACCAAGCAGGCCTGTGGTTTTGGAGAGCTTTATCCTCAGTTTACAGAAAAGGGTGCGGTTGTACTGGGAGTCAGCAAGGACAGTGTGGCCTCTCACAAAAAATTTGAGACAAAATACAACCTGCCTTTTACACTTCTTTCTGATACAGAGCTTACCTGTATTCAGGCGTATGATGTGTGGAAAGAAAAAACATGTACGGCAAAAAGACTATGGGTGTCGTGCGAACCACCTATCTGATCGATGAAAAGGGCATGATCGTTAAGGCATTTGGAAAGGTAAAGGCTGCAGAAAATCCGGCACAGATGCTGGGAGAGCTTTCTTAAATGAAGATCATCATATCACCTGCGAAAAAAATGAATGTGGATACGGATACCTATGGAGTGACAGGGCTTCCGGTATTTCTGGAGGACACAAAGATTCTGATGAAAGAGATCCAAAAGCTGAGTTTTTCCGATGCTCAGGCGTTATGGAAATGCAATGACAAGCTGGCTGAACTGAATTACGCACGTTTTCAGGAAATGGATCTGGAGAGGAACCTTACGCCGGCAGTGCTGACCTATGAAGGTCTCCAGTATCAGCATATGGCTCCTGAGGTTTTTTCAGAGGGAGCGCTTACATATATAGAAGAAAACCTCCGGATCCTGTCCGGATTTTACGGAGTCCTGAAGCCTTTTGACGGTGTGACGCCCTACCGTCTGGAAATGCAGGCAAAGCTGTCCGTACACGGAAAAAAAGACCTTTATGATTTCTGGGGAGAGCGGCTGTACCGGGAACTGACAGATGGAGATCATCTGATCCTGAATCTGGCATCGAAAGAGTATGCAAAGGCAGTAGAAAAATATCTGACGCCGGAGGACCGGTTCATCACAGTGGAATTTGGAGAGTGGAAAAACGGAAAAGTAAAGCAGAAAGCAACTCTGGCAAAAATGGCAAGAGGTGAGATGGTGCGTTTTATAGCAGAAAATCGCATTCAGGATCCGGAAGAGATCAAGGCCTTTCATGAATTGGGATTTTCCTGTGAAGAAACGCTGTCTGATGAGAAGAAATTCGTTTTTATTGCAGGATAATTCCCCAAAAAACAAATTACCCGTTTCATTTCATCTGCTTTTGATGTAAAATAAAGGCAGTATCGAATAAACAGTTGAAGGAGAGAAATCACTATGATCAATTGGAAAAACTTTGACAGTCTTGCTTCTTATAAGGAGATCGCTGATGTAGAACGTGTGAATCTTGCAGAAGCAATGACAGGTGCAAATGGAGCAGAGCGTGTAAAAAAATACAGTGTTCCTATGGCAGCAGGCATGGCTTATAATTATGCTGCCAAGCAGGTAGATGAAAATGTTCTGTCAGCTCTTGAGAAGCTTGCAGAGGAAGCACAGCTTACAGAGAAATACAAAGCCCTGTATAATGGTGAGGTCATTAATACAGGTGAGAAACGTCTTGTCCTTCATCAGCTTACCCGCGGACAGCTGGGCGATGCAGTTGTTGCTGATGGTGTAGATAAGCGGGCTTTTTATGTGGAACAGCAGGATAAGATTGCAGAATTTGCCAATAAGGTTCATGCGGGAGAGATCACAAATGCCGCAGGAGAGAAATTTACAACTGTTGTTCAGATCGGTATCGGCGGAAGTGATCTTGGTCCTCGGGCAATGTATCTTGCATTGGAAAACTGGGCTAAGAAAAACAATACATTTAAAATGGAAGCAAAATTTATCAGCAACGTAGATCCGGATGATGCGGCAGCAGTACTGAATTCTATTGACGTTGCACATTCTATTTTTGTACTTGTTTCCAAATCAGGAACTACTCTGGAGACTCTTACTAACGAGTCCTTTGTGAAAGACGCACTGAAGAATGCTGGTCTGGATGCATCCAGACATATGATCGCAGTTACCAGCGAGACTTCTCCTCTGGCAAAGAGCGACGACTATCTGGCAGCTTTCTTTATGGATGATTATATCGGAGGACGTTTTTCTTCCACATCTGCAGTTGGAGGCGCAGTATTATCTCTGGCATTTGGGCCGGAAGTATTTGCACAGTTCCTGGAAGGGGCAGCAGAGGAAGACAAGCTTGCCATGAATACAGAGCTTCGTGAGAATCCGGATATGCTGGATGCTCTGATCGGTGTATACGAGCGCAACGTACTTGGATATCCGGCGACTGCAGTGCTTCCGTACTCTCAGGCACTGAGCCGTTTCCCGGCACACCTGCAGCAGCTTGATATGGAATCCAATGGTAAATCTGTAAACCGTTTTGGCGAGCCGGTAGATTATGTGACCGGTCCGGTGATCTTCGGTGAGCCAGGAACCAATGGACAGCATTCCTTCTATCAGCTTCTTCATCAGGGAACAGATATCATACCGCTTCAGTTTGTTGGATTTAAAAACAGCCAGATCGGTACAGATGTTGTGATCCAGGGAAGCACAAGCCAGCAGAAGCTCTGTGCAAACGTAGTGGCTCAGATCGTTGCTTTTGCATGCGGCAAGGCAGATGAGAACCGCAACAAAAACTTTGAGGGCGGACGCCCGTCCAGTATTATTGTGGGCGAGTCTCTGACACCTCAGGCTCTTGGAGCACTTCTGGCACACTTTGAGAACAAGATCATGTTCCAGGGATTTGTATGGAATGTAAACAGTTTTGATCAGGAGGGCGTACAGTTGGGCAAAGTTCTTGCAAAACGTGTTCTTGCACATGAGACCGACGGAGCTTTAAAGGAGTTCAGTGATCTTCTGAACATCTGATTGAAACAGTCATTAACCTAAAATTTGATTTGATAAAAAACAGGCAGAGGCAGTTTGAATGTGTAGGGGCACAGGATACTGTCTCTGCCTGCTTTTACCGCTCAGGGCAACCGCATAAAAATATCCATTTAGAGAAATATTTCCCTAGATGGATATTTTTAAATGTTTTCCACAATTTTCTCAAAAATCAATTCCTGTGGGAACACTGCTGGCACAGACCTGGAATACAGAACTTCTGGAAGAAGTAGGGCAAGCGGTAGCTGTGGAAATGCAGGAATTTGGCGTTGCCTGGTGGCTGGCTCCTGGAATGAATGTTCACAGAAATCCATTGTGTGGAAGAAACTTTGAATATTATTCGGAAGATCCTCTGGTTAGCGGCAAGATGGCAGCGGCAATCACCTGGGGAGTTCAGTCAAAAGAAGGAGTGGGAACCACCATCAAACATTTTGCCTGCAACAGTCAGGAAGATAACCGTATGGGCTCCGACAGTATTTTGTCAGAACGTACTTTAAGAGAAATCTATCTGAGAGGATTTGAAATTGCAGTGAAAACATCTCAGCCTATGGCAATTATGACGTCTTATAATTTGATTAATGGCGTTCATGCTGCTAACTGTAAAGATATTTGTACGGTTGCAGCAAGAAAAGAGTGGGATTTCCAGGGTATCATTATGACAGATTGGACAACTACTATGCCACAGGGCGGCAGTCTTTCCTGGAAATGTGTGGAGGCAGGAAACGATCTGATTATGCCGGGATGGCCGGGAGACAGTGAAAATATCAGAGAAGCGCTGAAAAATGGAAGTCTGAAGCGAGAAGATTTGCAGGCTTGTGTAAAAAGAATGCTGAAAGTGATCTTCCAGACACTGGGATATGAAGATTGCGTAAGTTATGGAGTACAGTTTAGATAAAAAGAGATTAAGAGCCAAGAAATCAATAGGATGTTCGTGGCTCTTTTTGAGGTTGTGCTAATTTTTATGATTCAAATATCTTAAAATAGTGAAATCACAGATTGCCGTTCTACAATTTCAACATCTATCTTCACATGAATAGGCGCTTTATTACTTCCTGTACGAATACGTTCTAATAAAAACTTTGTGGCAAGCAGAGCCTTCTGCGTAATGTTCTGAGAAATAGAAGTTAATTTCGGAACTGTATACTGACATAATTTCAGATTATCATAACCGATTACAGACAGATCAATAGGAACACGATAACCGCCTAGACGGGCGCCCTCCATGATGCCAATGGCACAGATATCAGCGGTAGTGACGGCTGCAGTAATCATATTCTGCATGGAAGCGATTTGTTTTCCTGCCTGAATCCCTCCTTCATAGGAAGGGGGGAAAGAAAAAACATATTCTGGACGAAATGGGATATCATTTTCTCTTAATGCCTGGAGGTATCCCTGAAAACGTTCTGTCAAAAGAAAGTTATTTTCATAATCTGCCACAAAAGCAATGTGTGAGTGTCCGTGATTAATCATATATTTAGTGGCCAGATACAATCCTTTCTGGTCGTCGGAACGGATATTGATCAGGTTGGGAAGCTCCAGATAGCTGTCGAAAATAGCTACAGGGCAGGGCAGAGACGGCAGAAGCTCACTCAGGGTATCCTGAAAATTAGGATAAAGAAAGATAATACCGTCCACATTCCAGTTTTTTAAGAGTGTGATCACATCTGTATTCTGATATATGGAACGTACCATCGTATAATATCCGTTAATGCGCAGCTCCTTTTCTATCGTTCCAATCATGGTGCTGATATAAGGATTCTCCAGAAGGTTTTCATCTTTATTATCCATGGAAATAATAATTCCAATAATATTGGAGGTCTTATTCGTCAGACTCCGCGCGCTAAGGTTAGGAACATAGCCACATTCTTTGATAAGGGCATTTACTTTTTCTATTGTTTTTTGGGAAACACGATTGTGTTTCCCATTTATTACATTTGAAACGGTCATCATACTTACGCCGGCTTTTTCTGCAATATCTTTTAGAGTCATAGTATTCACATCCTTATAGCTTTATAAACTCATATAATATTTATATTTGTCATATATAAATTTATTATATCCAAGAAACTAAAAAAATCAATGAAAAGTACCGATACATTATTGTGAAAAACACACAAAAATAGAGATGTATAAATGTTATATATGCTGAAAAAGTAAAAAAATATTGACGAATAAAAAAAATAATGGTAATTTAACAATAGATT
>UMET01018236.1_pt1 | contig 15538 bp, 12 predicted proteins | sample 1964821 | NCBI WGS metagenome assembly UMET01 (sample SAMEA4836027, study PRJEB28245) | human gut metagenome | biome: gut microbiome; material: fecal sample | place: Denmark | collected 2008
ACTCGAGAGGGTGTGGGAGAGTAGCGCGCCGCCGCATTCAACTGTTTGGAGGACCTTCCGGTCGAGTCCCTGATGGGATTCCCGGAAGGTCCTTTTCGTATTTCCCTGGGGTTCCCGCCGGGGCGCAACGCCCCGGGAACCCCCATTTTTTTTGTTTTCTTCCGGTGTTCGTTTCCGTGGGTTCCCGTCGGGCGTGGCGTTGCGGTGGTCCCGTCGTGCGTTGGTCTGTCGTTGGTCTGTTGGCGTGCGCCTCCCCACGACACACGAAAGAATCCTCCAGTGGGTGGAGGAATCTGGATGCTGGGAGGCCCGTCAGTGGGTGTCTTCCTCCAGTGAGTGGATGGATTTAGATGCTGTAAGCCTGCCAACGTATCAATTCCTCCAGTGACTGGAGGTTTTGGGACGTCTGGAGGCCGGTACGCGGGTGTTTTTCTCCAGTGGGTGGAGGTTTTCGGACCGTAGAGGGCCTGTGGGCGTACTGAGTGTTCCAGTGGCTGGAGGAATTTGGTCTGTGAGAAGCTTGGTGACGGGCAGATTCCTCCAGTGAGTGGGTGATCTGGGACGCTGAGAGATGTGTTGGCAGGTGAATTGTCCCAGAGGGTGGAGGATTTGGTACGCGGGGAAGTCCGCATGCGGATTCCTCCAGTGAGTGGGAGATTGGAGACGTTGCGACACGCCGATTTGGGTTTTAGGAGAAACTGTTGTATTCTAATCAAGTTGCGTTTCGCGGATAGATACTGTGAGACGTTGCATAATTGGAGAATTCGCCTAGTGGTCTATGGCGCACGCTTGGAAAGCGTGTTGGTGTAACAGCCTCACGAGTTCGAATCTCGTATTCTCCGCCAGCAGGGTTTTCGGATGATTCCGGAGGCCCTTTTTTCATTTTCATACCAAAACGGCGATTTTACAATGGCCTGTTGCGTAGATAGATGTTCGACGAAAAAGTTGCGAAACAGTGGGGGAGTTGCGCATATCGATGATTTCGTTCGCAGCGGCCTGCCGCCTTGCATTACGCTCGGAACGGTGACCGTTACCATCGGAGAGAGATTACCGGCGGAAATTGCCGGAAAAGAAGGAGGACGGCGATGGCTGAATCCGACGATGAGCTAGATATTCAGCGTGAGCTCGATACCCGCGACTCCCTGGCTTCGATGGCCCGCTATCATGCATCATCGCCGAGCGCCATTACCACGCAAGTGCTGCCGCCAAGCTTCATTCCCACTGCGACCGGTCGTGTTCGCCCTGTGACCGGTGCGTTTCCCGCAATTCAGTCGGATGAGCAGGAAAAGCAGTCGCAGCTGGGCCGTTCTGTTCGATCCATACGTTCATTGGCTGCGGGATCGCTTCGTAAATCGCAAGATTCCACTGCGGACGGTAATGACGATGACAATGACAATAACGGTGTTACACCCCGCATGGCGTCCAGCGCCCCGCACTACGTCGACTGACAGTCAACATTGCTTTATATTAAATTCGAGAAAAACATGCCTGATTTTCAGGATAATCCCTATCTCGCTTTGTCGTGTCCTTCGATGCCGACGAATAATATTCCGATTATCAGTTGGCCGGCCTACTCAACAACCGCAATAAACGGACTTGCCGGCAATCCAAGATCGTTATAGAGCAGACTGGAAATAGCCGGATTTCCGCTCCACCAATAACGCACTTGAGTTACCGCGTTAAGATTCGAACTTCCATCAGCGGCACTCAGCACAATCTGCTTACCGTTGATTACAGCCGTTGCCGGAACCCATTTTCCGGAATCGTTGGCAATTTCAAAACCTTGCAATGATGCGGAAGTCGGCGTTGCGACATTAGCAATACCATCCAAAGGAGTCGCGTCCGAATTGGCCGTGTAATTAGGTACGGTCGCACTAGCGGTTTTGGAATAATTGGGGTTTTCTGCCTGCAAACCAGTTGCGGTGCCCTTTTGGAATGACAATACGATCGTGCCATCGGAAGCATGCTTCGCATGTGCGATAAGCGGTCCGTTGGGAACGGCCTTGCCTTCCGACATCGCCAGATATTGCGCGGCCATGCGTGCGCCAAGAATATCTTTGCCAAGCGGATGTATCAACGTTGAAGTGCCCTTGTCCGTATCAAGCGACACGGTCATTGCAACGTTGGAGGCATTGTGCAATCCGATGTTGTTCAACGTGCTCAACTGTGCGAATCGCACGTTCTGAGTGTACTGATAGCCAGGCCAACGCGCCAACTGCACATACAGGAACGGCAGATCATCCTGGTCAAACACTGCACGATACTGGTTGATCAGCGACGTCATCTGAGACTCGTATGCCAATGCAGTCGCCTCGTTCGCGGAATCATTGCACCCTTGGTACCACAGCACGCCCGCCACATGGAAACCCTCCAATGGCGCGATATGGTTCGCATAAATGGAGCCACCCTTCACATGGTTTCGAATCGGCGTGCCGCCCCACGCGGTCTGAACAATACCGACGGGCACATTCGGATGCGCGGCGCGAAGCTGCATGGCGAACTGCTGTGCCAAATAGCTGAAATGCTGCGAATTTTCGGCGGTCGCATCAAGCCAGGAATCGGCCTGCTCGTTCACGTCGCGTAGCGGGAAATCAGCACCTTCCGTGGTGTTGGCGCTCGCAACGAAATGCACGTTCTTGTCGGAAAGCTGTCTCGGTAGATCGTTGGTTGTTACTAGACCTCCGCCGAAATTATAGTCATTGCCGGGGCCCTCGTAGTATTGCGAATAATTCAATTCCATATTCGACTGTCCGGCAGCAATAAAAACGTCGCCGACATACACGTTTTTCAGAGTCAACAAAGTGGCTTCGTTGTACGAAATCGTTAATGAATATGGCTTAAGACTTGCTTTCTGCTTAGGTAAAGTGCAAGTGAAATCACCGTTCTTGGAAATTTTTGCTTGCGCTGATGATGATTTCTTACCTTGGGAAATCGTTGTAACCAGTTGTGTTGGGTCAATGGTTTTTCCACGCTGCGAAGTAGTGACGGTTCCCTTGACTGCCAGCGTTTTGCCACGTTGGAAAACCATGTTCTCCATGTAGTAGGAGGGGAGTTGTACCGATGCGCGGGTCGCATAGTTTGCGGATGAATCGTCGCTTGTGCCGGAGGAGCTGCTGGCGTTACTGGCGTTGACATTCGCCGAACCGTCGCCCCATTTCGGCCCGCAGCCAACAATAATCGCCACAAGTATCGCCATGGTCACTACAGCGGCAATAATCACGCGTGCCAGTCGTTTCTTATTCAAATCAGCCTCTTCCGGTTGCGTCGGCTGCGCCGGATTGGTCGACAGTGCCGTCTGTGACGGGCACGACGCCGACAACTCCAGCATCGCCTTCTACGGCTGCAGCTCAGTCCGTTCCAGTGGTGCTGTTATCGCCACTGGTCGTTCCATCAGTTCCGTCACCACCATCGGTGGCCGCGGACTCGTCGGCCTTCTGCAGGGCCTGCTTGAACTGCTTGGCCTGCTTGTCATACTCGGCTTTTGCGGCGTTGGCTTTGCTGATAGTGGCGGAGGCGTCGGTGGCACAGCTCAGTGTTTTCGGAGCGGTGACTTCCGTCTGATGAAGTTCGGCAAGCTTGTCGAGATCGTAAGACTTGTCAAAACTGGTGAACGCTTCGGAGATTTTTGCCTTCAGCTGGAACGCCTTCGAATAGGAGGTGTTCATGGCCGTGACGGCTTCCTTACAGTCGTTCAGCGCGGACAGGTCACGCATTTGCTGCGATGCGCGTATGCCTGTGAATCCGAAGATCGCGCCCAAAACGACAACCACGACGACTACGGTGATAATGATCTGGCGATAGAAGCGCTTTACATGCTGGTTCGTCCAAGCGTCGCCATCGCTGATGCCTTGCGCTATGGCCGCGTCGAACGGGTCTTGCGGTCGACGGGATTCGTTGGATTTAACGGCTGTGTCTGCTTCGAGCGATTGCCGATTGCTGGTCTCAGCCGTGTCTCCACTGACGATTGTGCGTGTTCCGGTTGTGTTGGTGTCGATCGCGTTGGTGCCGGCTTCGGTTGCATCAGCTTCATTGGAAGCGCTGTTGGTATGCGCATTTCCGGTACTGCTGTCGGTACTGCTGTCGGTATTACTGGCGGTGTTGTTATCGGCATTGCTGACAAACGTGCCGCTGACGGTCGAGCTGTTGGCTTCGCTGCTGCTGGTAGCGGCGTCAGTACCGTCGGCAGAAGTGTCGGTCGTTGCGCTTCCGGCAAGTGTTCTCGGTGCGCGTGACGAGGTGTTTTCCTCGCTTGGCTTCTTGCCGTGCCGTGCCATAACCCCTCCAGAATCTGCCTGCTATTCTGTGATCCCCGGTGCCGACCTCCGGTCCCGATCAATGCTGACCGTGCCGAGTGCCCACCTGAAATGCCAATATACAGCGTACGATACCCGTTCGTCCCCGATTTACCGCACTCGTGTTGCAGAGGTTAATGCATTCGGTCTTGCGGAAACGTTGCGCGCTGTTGACGAAATGAGATGCGGAGATTGATCTCTGGGATTTGACGAACGCATCGCTCTAATTATGGGGGTTGTTAAGCGGTGAATGGGTAAATTACTTTAGATATTTCATTTGGAGTTCGATACGATCGTATGGCGAAAGTGTTCCCATGTAGTTTTCCAACTGATCGATTGGGATTTTCAACATCCTTCTGTAGCGGATGGCTGAAGCTTTTGTGAGACCTGCTTCATCCCAATTGTGGATAAGCATGAAGTCCGGAAAATGCGTTTTTTCAACTTGGGACGTAATGTAGATTACTACGCAATTATCTTCGGTGACTTCTTTGATAACAACGGGTCGATATTTTCCTGCGGAAGGGTTTTCTCTGAATGGGAACCAAACTTTCCAAATTTGCCAAGGACGCGGCTGCATCAGTCATCCTCCCAACCTTCGGGGAGGAACGGACGTCCTTGCGAGTCAAGCTCGGCAACGATGATGTTTTTATCGGGTTCGGGCTGCATGTCGATAGGCAAAGGCTGTTTTTGGACCCATTTTTGGATGCTTTCAACTGGGATGACTTTGTTCTCATTAGGGACATAAGTTTCCGACCAAGGGGTGTCAGGCTGGTGTGTTTTGCGCATGAGTCCCATTGCGGAATAATCCCGTGCGTATGTGCGGTATACGTCGCACAGCAGATCCAAAGTTTCCGGTGGAATCGTCTGCCAGTCGAAAGGTTGGGCGACTTTCGCGATGGAATCGCGCTGACATTCCTTAAACGTCCGATATACGCTTTTGACGACAGGGCCATATTTCCAAGCTTCGAGGGGTGCGTCGAACAAGGGTTTGCCGAATCGTTGCAGGCTTGCTGCCTGTGCAAAAAACAGGAGCTTGTTGAGTTTCATATTGGTCATGCCGTCATCTTCTTCCGGATCGCCTTCGTTGGCGGTTGCGATGAAGAAATCGGCAACGTCCATAACGTTCAGCATGGCCACCTCTTTCTGATTGGATTGGGTAAATGAACATTTCAGTATAGGGGAATCATTGATGAATGACAAGTGGAAAGTGGTGGCTATTTAGATTTGTTGTTGTTTAAGTTGGTGGAACACGGCGTGGGAGCTTATGCAGTATGTATGGGGACCGGGATGATTTTGGGGATTGGGGATATGCAGGGTTGCGGGGTGCGGTTAGAGTTGGCGATTAGGGCGTTCACGCCGAATATTCGGGATTGATGACTTTATTCAAGAGAGGCTGATGAATGGTTTCGCCACATCATGTTTTGAAGATTGCGACTGCGCTGTCTGCGGTTGCGTTGACGGCTTCCGTTGCGGTTACGCCGGCTTACGCATTGCAGGATATTGCGATTGAGGATGCTGTTGCACAGAGCGGTCCCGTTACTGCAGATAATGGCGTTGTTATGCAGTCTGACGATCAGTCGGATGATCAGACGGGCGACCAGCAATCGCAAGACAGTATGCCTGACAATCCGAATGCGAAACTTCCAGACACCGTCAGTGGCGAGATTTCCGACGATGCCACCGTGGTTTCGGAAGACCTGGCTGTTACCCCCGAAGGGGAGGTCAAGAATATTGAAACCGGCGAAACCGTGACCGATGCGACACTGGTCGGTACGCAGGATCAGCAGCCGGATCCGCTCGCTAAAACCAATGGCGAATCCTTCATTCCGGTAAGTGCGGAAGATGTCAAAAATGCTGTAGCCGACGCGAACGTACAGCTCTCCAAATTCGAAAGCAATGAATACGGCGCGCACTGGGGCACTTACGACAATTCGAAAGCTTTCTTCGACTACCAGAACAACCTGTTCGTGCAGCAAGCCAAAGGCGTGATTGACGTTTCCGAATGGCAAGGCGATATCGACTGGGCCAAAGCGAAAGCCGACGGCGTGGAAGGCGTGATCATCCGCCTCGGCTACGGTTGGGGCAACAATGCTGACAAGAAAGCACAACGTAACATTTCCGAATGCAAGCGACTCGGCATCCCGTTCGGCATCTACTGGTATTCCTACGCGGACACTCCGTTGATTGCCAAAGAAGAAGGTGCCGACGTGGTCGCCAAACTTAAGCAATTCGGTGTGAATCCAAGCGACTTGGCGTACCCCGTGTACTACGACTTGGAAAGGTGGACGTGGGAGGGGCATCAGCCGCCCACCGACCCGAACGTGTACAACAATATCGTCAACAATTGGTACAGCGCACTGCAGTCCGCCGGATACAAGAATCTGGGCGTCTACTCGTACACCAGCTATCTGCAAGGGCCGCTGAAACATGCCGACATTTACGCCAAAACCGCGTGGGTGGCGCAGTACGGCGCTCGCATGGGATTCGACTCGTTCCCGACCAACAGTCGCGGATGGCAATACACCAGCTCCGGCAAAGTGGACGGCATCAGCGGCAATGTGGACATGAATGCGTTTGGGAATAAGGAGTATGCGAATGGCGGGCATTGGGTTACCAAAAATGGCCAAAAGTATTGGCAGGATTCAGATGGTTCTTTAGCGCGTAGCAAGGAAATTTACGATCCTGAGAGTAACGCCTGGTATTGGATTGATTCAGACGGAACCATGGCGCACGATAAGGATGTTTATCTGCGTTCGAACGGCGGTAAATGGGTTCGTTATGATTCCAATGGTCATATGGTTAAGGGCGAAGATTATCGATACGGCGGTTGGTATTACTTTGATGTGACTACTGGAGCTATGGACAAGGGCATAAGTTATGTGCCTTCTAATGGCGGTAAGGAAGTGTGCTATGACCGGGTCACTGGCAAGATGCTGTACGGTGAGCAGTATGTAGATTACGACAGGAAGATTGCTGGCTGGTATCTCTTCGATAGGAAGACCGGTGCCATGACGTACGGAGATGTTTATCTTCGCTCGAATGGAGGCAAGTGGGTGCGTTACGACCGGTCATCTGGAAAGATGGTTAAGGGATTGCAAAAGCAGGACGGTGCTTGGTATTACTTCGATGAAACCACGGGTGCCATGGCTCATGGACGCACGTGGGTGCCGCAATGGAACATGTGGCATATGTTTGATGTGGTCACTGGTCGTGGATGATTAGGGAAAAAGAAGTTTATGAATTTGACGATAGGCGGAAACACGGAAATTTTTGTGTAATTGGCATGGTTTGCATGATTAAAATAAGAATGGTCCGCCATTCCGGTGGACCATTCTAATTCGGAGTTCTTCAAGGCCAATGCTTTAAATGTGCATGAGGCCTCTCGACTGATCACTCGTCATAGTAGGGTTGTGCGAAGTGGGCTCCATAGTAGGCTGAGCGTACGCTAATGTTGCCGTTGGCAGCATCAATGATTGTCGCATAGCCACCATTCACGGAGACAACGATACCCGCATGACTTGCACTGTAATTACGAGACCAAGAGTCATTGAATTTCCAGAATGCTATGTCTCCTACGTGGGGTGTGCTGCTAACGCGTCCACGGGAATTGTACCAATCATAGTTATGATGAGGCCAACCTGTTTTAGCTCCATCGCACAGGAATATATCCAATCCGGCATGGTGGAAGGAGTACCAGACAAATGACATGCAAGGGCCGTATGGGCAGATAAGTCCACCGTTGGCAGCTAAATCGCCGGGGCAGTCGGGATGCTGCCCAGCATAAGAGCGTGCTTGGTTGACCAGACGATTGGCGATTTGCTGCTTGTTGTATTGCACGCCAGTGTAAGGATCAAAGAAGTAATGATGCCCGTCGAGAATTGCACCGCCATGAATCATTCGGCTTGATGTTTTGTCGTAGTAAACCCATTTCTTGCCGTTTGATAGCCAAGTCCGTCCTTTGGCTAAGGCTCCGGTGACGGAATCCATGTAATACCAACCGTCATTGACGTAATGCTCACCGTATTGCATTTTTCCCGTGGTTTTGTCGTAGTACACCCACTTGTTTGTTTTTCGGATGTAGACGAAATCGTGCGCCATCGCGCCTGTATTCTGATCGAAGTAATACCAGCCGGTATGCTCCTTATCATAGTGCAGGTAGGCTTCGTCATGTGCCATTTTACCGGTTGATACGTCGTAGTATACCCATTTATCATCGGAAGACAGGTATTTTACGCCTTTGCTCATAGCCCCGGTGGTTGCGTCGAAGTAGTACCAGTCACCATAGCGATAATCTTCACCTTTGATTAAGTTGCCGCCTTGGTCGAAACGAACCCAAATACCAGTTTTTCTATTATTTGGCGCATCTGGAATGAACACGTCTTTATCGACAACCATTACGCCATTCTCGTAATAATGCTGCTTATTTTCGTCCCATCCATTTTCGGGTTTATCTGGAGCGTCTTGTGGATTGGATTCGGCATGCTGCTTTTCAAGAGGCTCGTTTTCTGAAACTACGTCAGATGTATCCTCGTTATCGGTTTGCGCTGAAGGTGCGGGGGGTGGGCGCGAGTGAAGGACCATCGCTTTGCGTGGTGTTTGAATTTCCTTCTTCTGAAGATGTTGATTCCTCGCTGTTCTGCGAGGGCGTTTCATTATCTTGTTGGGAGGTGACCTGATTTTGTGCCTGAATCAGTTCGTTGCCTAATGCAATGGAAGGGTAGCTAATTCCTTGAAGTACTGTAACCACAAGGAACCCTGCTACGGCTATTGTTTTCTTATTCATTCCAGAACCCCTCTTGTTGTGTTTTCGGGGGTTGATAATACTGAGCGAGTATGACAATTAGGGGCAGTGGGTAGAATCTTCTTAATCGCGGGTTGACCGTCTGTCATACACTGTTAGATATGTCAAACGAACAGAAAACCAGCGATACTTGTGCCGAGTTGCGTGAAGCTCCGACGATGGCATTTGTAATTCCTTGCTATAACGAGGAGGCTGCTCTGCAGGCCACAGCGAATGCTCTGAAAAGCAAACTTCAGGCTTTGAAAGATGCGAATCAGATTGCTTCTGACAGTTCAATCGTTTTCGTTGATGATGGATCTTCTGATAAGACATGGGAAGTGATTTCATCACTGCATGATGAGAGCTCAGCCATTTTTCATGGAGTGAAGTTAGCTCATAATCGTGGACATCAGAATGCGCTTTTCGCGGGCCTGATGTGCGCATTGGAATCGAATGTCGACGCTGTGATCTCTATGGATGCTGATTTGCAGGATGATCCGAATGCTGTCGACGAGATGATTTTGGCCTATCGTCAGGGGGCTGAAATCGTATATGGTGTACGCGATAACCGTGATACGGATACTGCGTTTAAGAGAGGAACTGCGCACGCTTTTTACTCAATGATGAAATGGCTGGGCACGGAGACCGTACCTGATCACGCTGATTACCGTCTGATGAGCCGTGTTGCATTACAGGCACTGTCGCAGTATAGGGAATCGAACCTATTTTTGAGGGGCCTGGTACCGTCTCTTGGCTTTAAGACTGCGAAAGTGTTCTACAAGCGAGGTGTACGTGTGGCAGGTGAGTCAAAGTATCCGTTGAAGAAGATGATTTCTTTTGCCGTTGAAGGTGTGACATCTTTTTCAACCAAGCCTTTGACGATGATTACAGGTTTAGGAATTTTCTCCGTATTTGTGGGCATCATTATGTTGATATATACGCTCGTATCGGTTTTCTCTGGCCACGCAGTAGCCGGATGGGGGTCCATGATGTGTTCAATGTGGATTCTTGGTGGTTTTATCTTGCTGTCACTAGGCATAACGGGGGAATATATTGCGAAAATATATATCGAGGTGAAAGAACGCCCTCGGTATATCGTTGAGAAGAGGATTTGATTTTTCCTGGCAGTGAAAAGAAGGGGGTATGCCGAGTGAGTGAGCGGAGCGTGAAGGCCATGCCGAAGAAGAGTGGGACGTTTTGGAAGAAAGTGCCCTGTTCTTTAACGGGTCTAGCCTTGGGATTGCAATCCGCCGTTACGGCGTTTTTTCTATTCTTATCGGTTTTCTGCACTGTGTTTTTTCAGAGGAGCGCTCCGGAAGTTGGCAATGTCACAGAAAAGGCAGAGTTCTGTTCGGGTATTCCATCTGCCGCGTTCTGTTTGGGAACGGTGGCATTATTGGTGATATTGGCCTTGTTAGCGGTTGGGATCTCTCGATTGCCGAAACGATGGGTCTTATTCGCTCTCCTCATTTATGTGTTTACTGTGCAGATTATCTGGCTCGTTGCTTTAGGATTCACTGCCTATTCATATCCAGATTCGCAGAGCCTGATAGATGCAGCTAACATTCTTCTTACGGGCAATCTGGAACAATTTAGCCCGGGGTATTGCCCTCCAGGATCTTCTGAGATAGTATGCGTAAACAGGAATCTTCCAAGTGCGTACACATATTTTACGTACTATCCCTTCCAAAGTGGTCCTATGCTTTGGTATCTCTTGGTGTTTGCTCTATTCGGGGCAAAAAATGTCTTTGCGTTTCAAGTCGTTAGTGCTGTTGCGATTACGGCCTTGGTGGCGATATTGTGGCGTTTTGGTGCTTCTTTAGGGTTGAATGATGTGGGACAGTCTGCTTTGGTTGTTCTGATCGCGTCATGTGTGCCCCTGTTGATGTTTTCTGCGTTTGTATATCCGAATGCGGTAGGTTTTTTCATTACGATTGCAGGTGCGGCGGTTGTGTCTGAGGCTTTTCGAATGAAGAAAGTATGGACGAGCGCGCTTGTTATCGTTGTTGGTTTTATGATTTGCGGTATTGGCATTGTGTTCAAATCCACATATCAGATTATATTGCTCGCGACTATCTTGGCCGTGCTTTTCGCGGTGTTGCGTAATCGTCGTCTTTGGCAAATGCTTGTAGCTTTCGTGTCTGCAGCTGCTGCCTTTGTTCTTTCTAAGATGCCTGTCAACCTAGTCCAACATTGGACCGGGCAAGATTTCGGTAAAGGTATGCCGATGATTTCTTGGATAGCTATCGGTTTGGGTAAACCGGAAAATGCGCCAGCTGGTTGGTGGAGTAGATTTGCTTTGGAAGCGTTTGAGGCGACGAACAATGATTATGAACAACAGTCTCAGATTTCTATGGATTTCGTCAAAGGACGTCTTGGCGAGTTTATAAACAATCCGAGTGATGGATTGCGTTTTTTCCTCGAGAAGATATCGTCAGAATGGGCTGAACCTACATTTATGACATCTATATATTCGGAGTTGGGCACATCTTCGAATCATTTTTCTGGACTGGCTTCTTTCCTGCTAGTTGGGCAAGGCTCAGGTATGTTGCTTAAGTATGAGAACGTCTCGCAGACAGTGGTTTATCTGACCGCACTCATTGGACTTGTTATGTTGACCTGTGCAATCTCTCGGGACTGGGGTGAAAGGGGAAATGCCAATAGGGTATTTGTGGAGGTGTTGCTATGTGCCTCTTTCCTCGGGGGATTCTTGTGTTATTTGCTTTGGGAAGCTAAGGGCATCTATACATTGCCATTTTATTTATTGCTTTTGCCCATGTCTGCTTTTGGTATTCAAAAGTGTGTCCTAGGAGTCAAAAAGATACAGGGACTGGTTTCATGGAAGCGTGCCAGATTGTAAGAACGACACTTTATATGGTGAGATTAATAGAGGGGTGACGCGCAATGCTTGAAAGATGGAAGTTCTTATTTGAGGCATGTTTTTTTGCCTTGATGATGAGTGTGAGTGTGTTGATATTTGTAAATGCCGCAAATGCTGCTCCTCCGAATGTCGAAAACTCTGATGGAGTCGTTGAGGTTAATGAATCTCTTGTTGAGTTTCATTCAGATTTGAATCAAACAGGTGAATCATCTCAGCCAGAAAGTGGATGGGACTCGAATAAGGAACATTACTACGAAAATGGTGAGATGGTATGTTCCCGGGAAATCTATGACCAGCTGGATGGGAACTGGTATTGGGTCGAAGCGGATGGTTCTGTAGCTCGTAACAAAGATGTTCATCTCCAATCCAACGGGGGCAAGTGGGTTCGCTATGATGCTGATGGGCATATGGTGAAGGGTGAAGACTACCGATATGGTGGGTGGTATTACTTTGATTTGCATACCGGGGCGATGGCGAAGGGGATGACTTACGTTCCTTCAAATGGGGGCAAGTGGGTTTATTATGACTGGATTACTGGGAAGATGCGGTACGGTGAGCAATATGTAGACTATGACGTCGCTCACACGGGGTGGTATGACTTCGATGGGTGTACGGGCGCTATGACGTATGGCTTTTACTACAATTCTTCTCAAGGTAAATGGGTATATTACGATACGACCACAGGGAAGATGTTCCATGGTCAGCATGTAGTGAATGGTCATTGGTACTATTTTGATGATTCAACCGGTGCGGTTCAGTATGGTTTCGTTTATCTTTCGAGACAACAAAAATGGGTGTTCTACGACCGGCATATGGGATGGATGCTTTACGGGGAGCAACCTATTGATGGAGCGTGGTATTTGCTTGATGCGCATACTGGTGCTGTACGGTATGGATGGCAATGGGTTAAAGGTAAACACGTTTGCTATAACTGGCCTAATGGCAAGATGTTGTATGGCCGTCAAAATGTGAATGGTTCAATTTATTATTTTGACAGCTATACAGGCGCAGTTGATACCAAGCGTTCTGCAAAAATTCCTCAAGATACGGTGTCGGCTTCAGCTTCAGTTTTTGGCGCGAGTATTCGCCAAGGCCGATATCGTTCAGTTCGTGTTTTAGGAGATAGCATAGCCGCGGGTTTTGGGGCTTCGGAATCTCAGCCTCCGACTTCTCATGAGTTGTTTCAACTGGAAGGTACTATCTATTACGAGCCATCTCCACAAACGCCTTCGGCACTCAACAGTTTGCGAAGGTATCTCAATTCGTATGGAGTGTCTATGACCAACGCGAGTGCTCCTGGGGTGGGTTCGTATTCTGCGTATGATGCTATCGGAAACGATACTCTCGGGAATGAGGATGCTGCCGTTGTAATACTGGGCGCGAACGATCGATTAAGGCAATTGGATGTCAATGGTTTTTCTGCTGTTGCCGAGTCTTATCTCAACAGGGTTTCTTCCCATTATGGTTCCCCAAACGTGTATGTCATTGCGAACATCGATACGTTGTCTGATCCGCGGAGTTTGACTATGCGCCAAGAGAATGAGGCACTGCGCCGGATCTGTGAGCGACATGGATGGCAATATGCTTCTTTGTATTCGGCTTTTCAGACGGTTGGAAGATCTACGGGTTTGCCTCAACAAGCACTGTATACCGACGGTATCCATCCTAATCGCCAGGGTCAAAATGTGATGTGGCGGTCCATATCGCAACTGCTTGGTTTGTGACTGGAATGGCATTCTGACTTGGAGAGATAAAGAGAGAAGATTGAGAGACTATGCAGCGAATTCGTTTCTTCGACATAGCCAAAGGGATTGCGATTTTATGCGTAATTTTGAGTCATAGCGCTATAGAAGCGCAGTTTGTGGTCCCCTCGCATTTTGCGAAGCTTATCGTTTCGGTATGTTTTTCTTTCCATATGCCTCTGTTCTTTATTCTGTCCGGTTATTTCATGCATCCAGAGCGTGATTTTCACTGGGCAAAAGAAGCTAGGCAGTTGCTATGCACATACTTGTTAACGGGTGTGGCTGTTCTGCTGGGCGTTACTTGCGTGGCAACTATTGATCATGGTAGTCGAAGAGATGCATTGCGTCAGTGGGGGAAAGCGGTGTTTTATGGTAGTGGCGACATATCTGAACTCGCATTGTGGCCTGTAGATTTTCGCATTGGCGCAATTTGGTTTTTACTGGCGTTGTTCTGGGCACACTTACTGTTGTATGTTTTCGCTAAATTGCCGCAGACTACTATTTGGGTTGCGGGATGCTTTGCCCTCGGCTATGTTTCCGCAAGATATATCTGGCTGCCTTGGAGCTTGCAGTCGGGCATGTGTGCTGTTGCTTTCTTATATATTGGCTATTTGGCAAAGCAACATGATGTGTTAGGTCTTATGCAACGTTTTCATTGGCTGTGGTTTGCTGCGGGGGTAGTTTGGATCGTTGACATTGCTTTCTTTGGTGGAATGAGTATGGCAATGAATGATTACGGTACAAAACCGGTACTTGCTGTTGTCGGCAGTTTGGCTGGTACGCTTTGCTTGGTCGGTATTTCAAAATGTATTGATAAGGTGCCGGTCGTAGGCTCGGCACTGAGTTTGGCTGGACGATCCAGCTTGGCCATTCTGTGTGTCCATCTTATTGAAGATGATGTGCTGCCTTGGCAAATGATTCTAGTATCGTTCCATGAGGTTTTACCACAGGTGCCGCTAACTTGTACTGCATTTGTTATGAGACTTCCCTTGGATTTGCTGCTAGCTGCCGCACTTTATTACGTGCCGGTCATCAATGAATGGTTCTATCCTCAGTTGGCGAAGAAACAGCTCAGGAGAAAAGCGGTTGTGGATAAAGCCTGAATTCTTTTCATGATTTTTGTTCTCTTCAAGGGGCAACGGTATTGTATAACGTATGACTTCGATGAAATTTGCGAACATTCTTCTTGAAACGAATCCGCGTTCGGTTGCATATCCAGCTTTGTATTGTCGCTCCGATCATCCTGTGATCTTTAATGAGGCTCAGGGGGAGTGGGAGATGTACGGTGCTGGAACGTTTGATTTCAGCACGTATTTCAATTCCTTGTCCGTAATGAAGCTGCGGAAGTACACAAGTGCAACAAGCTTCATGCTGCATCTTGAGCTTAAGGGTGCTGCCTGTGAGGTGCAACAGACCATGGGTGATGCTTTCGCACATGATCCGCTGCCTGTCGAGGGGGCTTCGAAGGTACTGAGCGCTTCTGATGACTGGCAGGTTGTCGATCTGCCTCTTACAATCACCGATGACATGGTGATTGTCGGTTTCCTCATCAAGACGGAGGGTGCGGTCGCCATTCGTAACAGCTACTACGAGCTTGGCATCGATGGTGAGCTGAACGACGTTGAGCTGGTGCTGTCCACCACCACCTTCAAGAAGGAAGCGTTCATTGAACGCAACATCGGCCTGGTCAAGGATAAGATCATCAATTCCGGTGATTCGATTGCCGATCATTTCCATATGTATGTGATTGATAATGGCCGTACTCTCGATGCCGAGAAGCTGAGCGGAAACCGCGTCCAGGTCGTGCCGAACGATAACGTTGGTGGTGCCGGCGGCTTTACCC
>UMET01003863.1_pt1 | contig 15154 bp, 10 predicted proteins | sample 1964821 | NCBI WGS metagenome assembly UMET01 (sample SAMEA4836027, study PRJEB28245) | human gut metagenome | biome: gut microbiome; material: fecal sample | place: Denmark | collected 2008
TTCGCCTAATTTATACTTGACTTTTCATAGCTGGTCTCCTCATAAAGCATTCCAATCTCATAATCCGCATCACCTAGTTCATTTAAACTAATAATAGCCTCATCTTTAATATTCTCACAATCTCCTGATAATCTTAGTAAATTTTTTTCAATTCTTCCTTTATTATATATAAAACTACTAATAGTTTGCCATTCAATCCCTAAATTAGGATTAAATATTTTAGTACGTATATAAAGAATTCCTCTACTATGATTTTTTATTTTTTTATAACTCTGACTTATATTACCTACTTCTAAACGATTATCAATTTCTATATTCAAAAATTCATAATTAGTAATATCATCAATCAGTACATTGAATATTTCAAAATCAAAAACAGGGTATTGATATAGATACTCCTCAATTTCTTTTCTTGATGTTAATATGATATCATGCATTTTCTGTCTATCAAAACTCTTCTCATTAATTATATTTTCAAATTTTTCTTTAACAATAGATTTATACGTAATTCCTGATAACAGTGGCCTTAAATCATTAATATTAGTATCTGAAATATCTGAAATTTTTGTAAGCAATAAATTATCCTGTACATAGTCAGATATATAAAGCAACCTTACAGCGTTTAAATTTTTCACATTGTCTACAATATTACAGATGCCTTCATATGAATCTAAATTAAACTTTGAACGCTCTCCAAATTTTGTCTTTTCATTTATAATGTTAAAATTATCATAATTTATCAAAACTAAGTCCACGCTAGGATAAACAAAGGTTTCGAAAACGTATTTTTTTAATTCTTCAAAAGAAATTTTGTTTTTAATATTCAATTTTATTATTGTTCCTATCGTTTCACATTCATTTGCTCTCTCAATAAAAGCCACTGTGCTTTTCTCTACTATTTCAGCCTTAATCTGAATGCTACCATAAGCCTGTGTAATAATTTCAATCTTTAAGGCTTTAGTTAAACATGCAACAAAACCTATTCCAAATTTAGCAATTGATGGGAACTCAAATTGCTCTCTTTTTTTCTTATATTTATATCCAGAGTCAGCAGTTTTGAATAAGAAGTTTCTTATTTCGCCTTCATTCATTCCTATTCCATGATCAATGACTATAAGCGTTGAACTACTCTGTGCGTATATTATATAAACTTTATCCGAAACCTTCCAAGTTTTCGGTGAAATAGATTCAATATTGAAATTTGCTTCTGTATAATATTTTAACAATGTAGCATCAATTGCATTTTGTATTAATTCTCTGATATAGTCAAATTCATGTGTATATATCGAATTCGTAAAGATATCCCACAAAGCTCCTTTTTCATCTACTTGGAATTTAATCTCCTCTACAAGAAAATCAGCACCAGGAGCAGGCTCTATTGTTTTTACAACCTCTGGAAATTTGTAATGTTCCATTTGCTTATTATTTCCAGAAAAATAGTGAGTATTAGCATACATTATTTCATTATCTAAATACTTAAGCCATTCATCCCAAATTTTATATCGTTCTCTATTTTGTGTTTTAATGATAATAATTATGTTACTTGCATTATAATTATAAGTATTTATTTCTAAACTTCTATTATGATGTTGACTTGAAACTGAATTACTAAAGTAAGAACTATTTAAATGCATATTAAATTCATTAGTCCTTCCCTCCTCAATATCCATTAAATCGCCTATACGCAACAAAATTGCTAGTAACCCATATCTTAATAATTGCCCTTGAATTGAATCCACTTTTCTAAACCTATCATCACTGTAAAGTTCAATGATGTCTCTTCCGTGTGCTTCACAAACAAATGAAACACATTCGCGTATTCTTCTATACTCTTGAATAGAATTTAAATTTTCGTTACAATATTGTTCAACAGGTCCTCTTGCATATAGATGATGATTATTTCTTTGATTCTCTTTATTATCTACATCAGCCAATGTCATTCCCATATCATGAAAAAACGCAGACATAATGAAACAAAAAATTTCTATATCGGAGCAGTCTGTTTTAATCTCCTCACTTAAAATATTGTATACATACTCTATAATTCTTAAAGAATGCTGCACTCCATGGTCAGTAAACTCTGAAAAGTTAACTTTAATATTTTCTAGTATTGTTGCAACCTGTTCTTCCATTATCAATAAATAACCCGCTAGGCTTTTGGCCATAGAACTATCTTTACGATTTTCTAATAGTTTATACATATTACACTTTATTAAAGTTTTTTGAGTCATTTTAACACCCTTCCATTTCGATTAATTACTCTTTCCGGCACAATTCCACGCAAACTTCGCAGTTTGTTGAGTGGATAATAATGATGGCGGGAGGGCGTAATTCTCCCCAAGCGGAAATGCTATAATCAACTTTAGTCATCACTTTGCTCTGCTTGATATTCTAATTCTAACAAATACTTATCATAGTCCGACATAAATAAGCGATCCTGAACAATGCGATATTTTTCAAACTCCGTCTCTCCATGAAGCTTTGCTTATTCCGAACTGACTTTTCCCGGTCCCATAAGCAATTCGTTCTCATTAAACTCTAGAAAACCGTCAAGACGCTTGGCCCAGTCCTCCATACTCATCGGTATTCTTCGTTTCGCCTGTAACTCTGCATAGTCATGATACAATGAAACGATCCTCTCTAAATAGTTCATTTCTTTTTCGCTCAGATAGTTTTTAGCAACAATAACATCTGCTTTGACGCTTTTCCCATCTGGCGTTGATTCCCATGTTGTCAGGCCCATATGTTCTTTTTCTGTTTTTGCACGCTCTACAATCAATTCTGCTGCTGTATGACGATGTATCGCCCATTGCATTTTATACATATTCCGATATCGGAATATGTATTCTATACCATTCAAAAAAACTGCCAGGTAGTCTTAGTATCCTGTTGTAATCAAACGCTGTGGCATAGATATCCGTAACCTTCTGATATAACTTGTGCTCAGACAGATATATCTCACGAACATTCTCCAATTAACATTCAAAATATTCGTCGGTGAACATATACCCTTTTGGAGCGCTCTTTGTCCATCGTCCAGTCCTGAATCGTATACGCATTAACAATCTGCCCTGCCCATTTGCGAAATCCTTACGGCGCGGTCATTATTCTTTTTAAAACCATCCGCAATGATTGCCTGTAAGTTATAATGTTTCAGAATTTCTTTCAACCTATAATTTAAATACAAAATCACATTATCTAAATCGTAACTTTGCTTATTTCTACAAACCAGAAATTCAATCCTATGGAATTGTAATTTCTTCTACATACTCACAATAATTAGATATGAATTCATAAATCTCTTCAAATTCCAATTTTTTCTGTATTATTTTCAATAATTTTATACCATTTCGTACAACCTTTTTCTTTAATTCAGCTCCCATTAATTCATCATTTATCATATCCACTGCTTCAGAAATCGTAAGAGCATCGTATGCCTGTACCTCTGGAAGTTCATCTTTAATCTTTTTAGTAAGTCGATTCAATTTTTTAACTGATAAGGTTATATTTGTACGATTTTCTTTATATTGATACCTAGATAACATATCATACTTTATATTCAAAATATCGGAAAATAGTTTGTAGTTTCCTACCACCAATATACACAGTTTTTCTCTTGCACGAGAAATCGCCTGATACAATAACTTATAAAATAGCAAATCTGGATTTGGATGCTCTTTTCCTTGTATCCTTCTCTCTTTGTCATATCTAAAGTTTTCATCCATCATAATCATGACTTTATCATATTCTTGTCCTATAACATGATGTGTATCATAAGTGCTAGGATATAAGTCAATCGAATTCTTATAGTACAGTGATTGCGTATATGAAATAAATACATATCCCTTCTCATCATACAAGTAAATCAGCTTCATTGCCTCTTCTGTACTATTCGCAAACAGTACATCAATATCTGAATAATCCATATATCCTCTTGCCCGGTTATTCAAATTTATCAGTGTTCCTGTAAAAGAAGCTATTTCTTTACTTGTTCTAATTTTATCTGATAACATATATTCCATAAATCCATCAACTTTTTGCAGCATAGATGGAATGTTTCTATTTTCCTCCGTTTTTGATAACGACTGTACATAATCATAAGCAAAAATTACAGTTTTAGATTCAGAACTCACTTCCTCTATTATTTTTTCAAATGTTGATGTATAGATCCTTTGAGATTCATCTACAAATATATATTGATATTTTTTTAAGATTTTCGCTCCATCACCATTCAGTTCTTTTGCCGAAAAAACATCCACATTCTTCCATTGCATATTTAGGACTTTGTGTCCATTACATAAAATACCGCTATGAATCAGGCAACAGGTTGAGCCTCTTTCTGCTATTTCTTTAATCGTATCATATAACAAAAGTGTCTTGCCTGTTCCCGCTTTTCCTGTTATCCCTAAAATGTGTTCTCTATCATTAAGCAAAATCAAATTTACTATTTTTTTCTTTATATCATGTTGTTGATTCGTCAAAAAATAATCACCAGACATAAATTTTTGAGGTGTATTCAACGGAGAAATCAGGTAATTATTCGCTTGAAACAAAGATTCGATATTCTCCCCAAGACTCGTTTGAAATAACTGCATAGTATCTTTTAAGTCATCCATCTCAACGAGACGAATTCCACTTTGGGTATATTTATATAATTCTTTTGTGGATTCAACAAAAGTATACAATTGCACATTTGGTGCTAAATGTTTCAGGTAATATTTATTCTTTTCTAATTGATTTTGAATAGCCTCTACACCTACATCTTCACTTTTTAATTCAATATTTAAAACAAGATTATCCTTATCAAGTTTTATCAAATCAAATTCTTTTCCAATCTGCTCTATTATAAATGAAGCAAAAAAATTTTCAAAATCCCTTACTTCAGCACCTATATCTAGTAACAAATTAACAAGGGTTTTTATTGCCTCAAATTCTTGTGATTTTACATTTAGTTTTTTTGTCCTTTGTGACAGAATATTTTCGAATTCAGTAGCCATATCTTCTTGTATTCTTGAATATGTATATATATTTATTGCTTTCATACTCCCTTATCCTCTGCATATCATTCTAATTTATTTATAAAATCAAACGCTCTTCCCATCAATCAATTCTAAGAGCTCAAATATTTTGCTTTGTTTTTTATTCGTTCCCAAATCGTCCTTAAAACCAGTTGCTTCTATCGCATCATTTGGATATATGCCCCAAATCACCATAACCCAGTCAGCCAAGCAGTACATATATTTCCCTTTTTTATAGTGAAAAGAGTTTCATACTTCTTGTGGCAACTCTCATAAATATAATAGTAGAGTTTCTAATATAATTACGGGTCTCTTTTCTCTAAAAGGCAGAAGGTCTCACAATTCTTAGAAGCTGTGATTCGGATACTCGAAAAGTATAGTTTAGCCTTGGCGGAAGCATAATACTTCCTGCCCAAACAATTCATAAACTATATTGTTAAATTTTTAAATCTGCTTCACGACTTACTTATCCGATTGTACCATATTTTAGGACTTAGATATATTCACGCATCTCCAGAAAGAGAAAAATTTTATTGGTGATGAGCACTGCCAATAATAATGCCCTTAAGAAACGTTACCTCAAGAGCTTTATTATTAACAGTGTGTTAGCTAATTATTTTAATTGTCCAGCCTACAGCCTCCAGTAATTCCTGCGCTTTATCATCTACGAACTCTATCGGAATAGCAAGGCATAATAGTGCTTTTGCACGTGTCATGGCTACATACTGACATTTCAACCGACTTTGGTTGGCCCCTATTGATTTTGGTGGCTTATCACACAGATATTTTAATATCTTTTTCATATTGTGCGCTTTTGAAAAAGTTTCCAAAACTAAAGTTGCCAAATGTGTCCTTCCTTTTACTGAATGAATACTGCCAAATTCCAAATCAACACACCGCTCACTATTCTTTTCCCTGTAAATGTAATGGTTAGGTAATACTTTTAACGTTTTCTCCTGATCATCATATTTTAAATCAGTGGCTGCTGTCCATAAAACAAAGCTTTTTGCTTTACTATTTATCTTCAAATCAAACTGGTCCAAAATATCTTCTATAATACACTGTATATTTCCCCAATTTTCCTCAGTTGAGATATCCGCAGCAAACAACCGAAAAAAGTCTTTTCTTATTGCCAATTGTTTTTCCTCCGGAAGTTGTTTAGCGATTGCAGAAAAGGGATTATTGTTTGCTATTATAAAATTTTGACCCTTTGTTATATTAATCAGTCTCCGAATACCTCTTGCACTCCAGTCTATAAAACCACATAATTCTCCATTCTTTTCAAACTCGTAACGTCCCATTCTAATATACTCTATTAGTCGATTCGGGTTTGTATTCTTGCTCATTTTATTTGCCTCATAACATGGCCAATAATCATATATACCTTTGGGAAACTGTTTTTCAGAGGTATCATCTTTCTTAACATGAACCATACCTACAACGTGACAGCCAGCCTTTCTATTTTTTAATAATTCCGCGTCAGAGAATGTATTTAAAACAAGCTGTCCAAATTCCTCAATTACTTGTGGAGCCTTATCTTTAGAAAACAAATAAATAGTATGGCAACTTTCTCTTTCAGTAAATTCATTTTGTGTACCTATCATTTGCTCAGACGAAACAGCTACCGTATTGGCTAAACGAGCTATCCTATTATCAAATCTTTGGCTTTCGTTAAGTATTAACGGTGCTATCCTTGGAAATTCCGGCTTATCGACAACTTCATTAACATAATTATAAATTGCTTGATTACGGTCGCCAAATCCTTGTTGAATTGTTATACCATCCAACTCTGGAAACGCTTTATGAAGCAATTCCCATTGAAATGAATTGGTATCTTGTGCTTCATCAATAAAAACAATTGGGAACCGCTGTTGTAGGCCAATAGATAAAGAATCGCACTCTTCCAACGCCTGTTTGGAATATAGCAACATCTCATCAAATGTAAAATTCCCATTTTGTTGAGACTCTTGTATTATGTCTAATATAGTTTGATAATATTTGTTTGTTGAAGGTAAATTAATCTGACCTATTTCACCGCTATGACTACAAATTTGTTCATTAACATGCAAATGTTCTAAATACAATTTTGCTTTATAGGGAACTTTGCTCCATCGCTGTTCTTTAACAATATTTGAATCTATTAAATTCATGGAAATGCCATTAGAACGGAGCCAAGGTAAAGCAACAAAGGTATCAAAAAAGGAATGAAGGGTACCAATAAAGTGTGGATACATCAAAAGCTTTTTCCCTATATCCGTATTACCTAATCGCTCCTCAATTTCTTCACGGGCAACATTTGTATGGGACAAAACACATATTCCCGCATTAGTATATGACCACTTCTTTGCCAATATCGCCAATTTAGCAATCAGTATAGTTGTTTTTCCACTTCCCGGGAATGCTTGAATATCTATTGATTCCAAATTTTTGATAATATCAGATCTGTTACCATCAAAACGGAAGCCCATTATAGATTCAACCCATGTAACATCCTCGTCTGTAATTTCTATTTGTTTTAGTCTATCAATCCCCATCTCTATTCCTCTGTGACATATTTTATGGCCTCTACCAAATATGATGGCAATGCCTCATTCAACTCTTCCAATTTTCCAGTAAATGTTTCTTCCAATTCAAACGCAAACTGTTGAGCAAAGTCCGCTTTGGATGCGATTTTTCCAGCAAAGAAATTATAAAAATAAGATGACTTCTCTTCAAGAGTAGGTAACTTATCAATATCTGCTGTTATAGATTTTATCTTGTCAACCCAATTTTTTTCAACATAACTTACTTTTACAATTGCTTTTATCAATGCCCCTTTCATGTTAGTATACTGCAAACCTGCAAAAGCCAAATCATATTCTAACGTCCAATGATCAGCAACGAATGTTAAAACCTGTTGTCCATCAGCTTTTTGTTTGATATCTTTGATATGAGAAGCTGCTTCTTCTGGCGTAAAATCAGCTTCCGCTCTCCAATTTCTATATTTCTTCTTGGGCCATGACGTTGGATCTAATGTATATTCGTCATTTATACAAATATGCGGAGCACAGTCTGGCATTATGTCTCTATCAGTAACACAAGCAACTTTAATATCCAGTAGAGTATCACCATCAACACGTTGGAAAATACCTGCATAGCGACGCAGTCCTGTACTTCTTACATCAACCAATGATGTTCCAAAATCTGTAAAATTGCGCCCCAGTAATTTTGCGATTGTAGGAAGTAATAATGCTTCTCCTGGACCTTCAACAATAATTACACTTCTTGCAAAAAACAAATTTGCTTTAGTTGCATCCAAATATTTCTCCAAGAATTTATAATCATCTTTTTTTAGCTTGGTATGCCCTTCTGCCATCGGAAACACTTGTCCATTTTTTACTAATATTATATTCCCCAGTTTAACAACCGAAGCTAATAATGGAGAATGTGTTGTCATAATAATCTGTTGATTTTTGCTTTCCGCCTCATTTTCTAGTGATTGAATCAGTTTCAATTGTCTTTGCGCGTGTACATGTGCCTCCGGTTCTTCAACAAGCAAAAAAGAGGATTTTTTTGCGGCTTCGGCTTCTCTATGTAAAAGCAATTCACATGCCATACTCATGATATTACTTGTGCCTAATCCAACCTTCCCCTGCATAGCACTTGCATTTTTATCTACGGCTAAGTCGAGTTTTTCGAGAAGAGTTATCATTTTTTGTAGATCATTGCTATTAGTCCCAGCCACTTCAAATCTAGTTTTAATAGTATCCTTTTTAAGTAACATTTGACTACTTAGAATTTCTGTCAAATTTTCATTTACGGCTTTAATGGCTGAATGGGCTTCCAATAAACTATTCGATAAATTGGTGATACCAATTAACGATAATTTGTGCAAATCCATGCCTTCTTGAAATTCGTTTTCACCATTATTTAATCCTGAAATATTATGAACAATTTGAGATAATCGTGAATGTTTTCCCGACTGCATATCACTATACGCATCTCTCAACGCCCGTAGATAAGTAACGCGAAGCAGTTCCCGTGCCTCTGCTGACGGTACAGGGCCATTTCCGTCTTTTCCCGTAGATATTGATGAAATAGGACGTGGCGGTTTAAATGATGTCAAATATTTACACCTCCAATGTAAATAAAGACAAGGCACCTTTGATTTTTCTTGATCTTCATATGTCAAGCACTCCAAGAATGAAGCCTGTTCTTCAGATGACAAATTTGAAAATTTACACATAATACTTATTTCCAAAGAAATATCTTCCTTATAAAAATCATCTGTCTCTATGCGAATCCACCCCAGATCAGTTGTGCCTAAAACAATTCTGATTGCATCCATTATCGCTGATTTACCTGAATCATTTTCACCAACCAGTATGGTTAAACCCGGATTAAAACTGATAATATGTTCACTGTCATCAAAACATCTAAAATTGCTGATTTTCAGTAAAGATAAATACATTATCATACCCCCATTTTATTAATTTTTATACTTACTACTATAAATATCAGTCTCACTAATACCCATAACGATTTCTAGTAAATATATTCTTATCATCATCCGCTTTATCATGTTCTCTTTTCCCAAAGAATTCGTCCTCACGACTAACGATAGGATCAAACCAATCAGCTTTATCCGAAGCCCATTTAATCCATTTAATCATTTCTTCTGTAAGCGGCTGAGACTGTGTGACAGCACTTATATATGTTCTAATCTTGCAGGCCATCTCATAATCGTTTGCCCGATTTAGAAGAACCCTAGTATTTCTTTTTTCATCTTCAAGTCTCTGCTTACGTTCCTCAGCTAGCCTTTGTTTCTCTACCCATAATTTATGTTCTTCTTCCCGCTTTACACGCTCCAAACGTAACTCTTCCGACAATTGATACATATAAATCAAAACTTCCCCTATTTGGCTCTCTAGTCTCGTCTTTGTACTGTCTTTAAAATATTTACCATCTGAAAAAACAATCCGAATTTTCCCATTATATACATTATCAGTTTTTGGTATTCTAGGCTCAGACGCCCAGCGGTGCTGCTTTTGCGCATCTTTATAGATTAGCAAATCTCTAGCCTCTTGTTTCGTCATTTGATGAGGAACTTTATCCATGGATTCCACTATTTTAAACCGCACCTTATCCTCTCGAATTTTAACAGTTAAATCTTCATAGATAACTCCCCCAAGCTGTTCGACTGCTTGAAAAAGGGCATTCATAAAATCATAAATTCTTCCCATCGAACTTTCCGAAACATCATTTACAAATAAGGGTATATCATCTCGACTAGAATGATATCTCCCTCTTCTGTCTGCCTCCTGTTTTTTCCAATCAGATATTTTCTTACGATAAGCAACCAATTTAGGATGTGGACGCGAATTGCTTTGTACTGTTAATGCTTTAGCTATTTCTATAACCTTTGTCCGTTCCTCATCATCTAAAAAATTCAATACATCTGGCAATACTTCCAATTCATATTCTTTTATTTCTTCAATAGCCTTAACCTTATCATTTTTATTGTTTTCTGATTTTTCATCTGATTCTTTAACAATTTTCTCTGTAGGTTCCGGTTGACGTTTTTCTTTCCGTGATACCCCTTGCTTTAGCACTTCTATCTCATCTATATCAGATTGTGGCAAGGGTGCCTTACTTACCTCTTTTCCACAAGCTATTTTTGTCCAATACCCCGATGGTGGGATCGGGATTTCATAATCTTTACAGCTTTGTAGCAGTTTAGCATAATTTAATCCATATTGCTTTGCTACACCGGAGGCAGATATTTCCCATATTTCATCATACAATTTCTGTCTATTAATCTTTATCGTATTCTCCATCACTATCTACCTCCCCTTCTTTTGTACTATAGGCAAAAAGCGAAAACGCATATTCAAACAAATCAATGTCTCCTATTTTGCGTCTTCGCTTAATATAAAAACCAGATCATTCTTCATTTCCTGAAATTGTTCAATAATAGTTTGTAGATTCTTCTCTATACCTTGAACCTGAACCTCTGTAATTTTTCCGTATTTATATGCTATCAAACGTTCCCCAATAATATGGTAGCTCCAGCTTTCTGAATATGATCGATCCCTCTCTTCATTATGAATCGCAAACCCTATTGGTAAAAGATTGTTTCTCATACCAATACTAACCGCCATCGAAGATATGCCTAAATATTCTCCAGCCATCTTACATGTAATTTTTGATACTTTGCGTATATCATCATCTGTATATTTAGCCATTTTTACACTCCCCCTTGAAAACCATTTAACAATATAACCTTATATTATTAATTTTCGTACAGCAAGAGCGGTATGCTTAACACTTACACAAACCGCCCTTTATAACTCACTATTAGTAATTGATCTCAACCAGCATCTTTTTTTTCTTACAGTTCTAAAAATCCACCAATAGAAACTGCTCTTTCTTCATTTCCCTCTCGCAAGTAAATAATATTATCCGGCTCACTAGCATACCAAATAAAGGTTCCCCAAGAAATAGATGGAACCAACTTACGGCTTACGGAGTTAGAGCGGTCTCTAAATACAGTCACACAAACACAGTCCTTTTCTTTATATCCCGCTTTCGCCGCCAACTCTAACAATTCCAACTTCCTACGATCATTAATAGGGCCATCACTTGCAACACATTCGATAAACACTATAATCGGCTGCTTTTCTCCTAATTCCGCTAAAATCAAATCTGGGAGCACAGTAGATACATCTACATCAAAACCAATTGCTTGACACAAATCATCATCTTTTAGTAATAACTTTTTAGCCGACTCACTCATTAAGATAACTGCCGGATCTTTCATGAATTTTTTAGCAAACTGCTCAACAACTGCCTTTGCAAGTTCACTACTTGGGCCTGAAGCCATTTTTCTAGTTTCACCATTCGGAAGGTTCACTAATACTCCATCTGATGATGCCGAAACTAATCGTTTAGACAACGCGACTCTTGCCAGCGAAGTTGCTGACAAAAAGTCTTCCTGCCATTTTTGAATGGCTAAATCTAATTCCTCACCCTGTAATTTAGGATTAAAAAGATCTGCAAACTGAGCTTGCAAAGAATACCTGGGTAATGGGGAGGTTGTTGCTAATCCTGCTCTTTCTATAACTGCGTTCAACCGTACCATTTCTCTTATTGTCTCATCCCTTATAGGTTCTCTTGTATTAGGTTTATACCACCTTCCTGGTATATCTCTAGGAGCATCTTTGCTTTGGCTTAAAGCGAGCCATTCTTTTCTTTTTTCCGGCGTTTGCATAACGGCTTGTTCATCCGTCATACAAGTAATAGTTGCTGGCCTGATCCACTCCTCTTCATCAACACAAAAACTATATAGCATTGTGAATACTGTTTTTGCACCCATTTCACGGATTATATAACCATTTACGTCTATTTCTCTTGGAAAAATAGCTTTTAATCTTTCCTGTATCTCTTCAATCTCCGGCAATTCTCCAGATAACCACTCAGAAACCATGTCTTTTAATCCTCCAGCCCGTATGCTTTTAAAATGATATTCTCTATCTTCTCCTGCATTTCTTTATCAGTATTCGCCTTATGTACAGCTGCCGCTATTTCTTCCAATTCCTTCAAATTATCAACTGGTGGTAGAGGTATTGCCTGCAGTTCTGTAGCCGATACTGCTACACTTCCAGACAGACATCTGAATATTCGATCTACTGTCTGTGAATTTAAAATCAGCGTTAATGCCTTTTGGGATACTTTGGGGACGTCCGATATCGAATGTACAATATTTACATGATTTTCAACCACAACTCCGTCCCATTTATCAATAAATTCCTGTGGCAATATACACGTCTGCAATCTTCGGTTCTGTTCCTTTGCAGTAGTCCTCTGAACCAGTACTGCTGCTTGTCTACATACTAAGAATTCTTGCCTTTCTGAGATTTTTATATATTTCATTTTACGTCTATATTGATAATTAAACTTAAACTGTCCATCTACCGAAATTGCCTCTGCCCAAATAATAGGTCTTACCCCACACTCTGGTTCTTCATAAATCTGTGTTTTTAACCGATTCCATACCAGTTGCCCTGTTGAAACTTTATATCCATAGTCTTGTAATGTGGTATTCGTTCCTCTAACTTTTTTAACGATATTAGCCTCTGCCGGTTCACGGGCAATTACCCATGGTTTTATTCCTTCCTCAATTTGAAAACTTCCAATTCGCTCAACACTATATACATTGTTTTCCACATTAATTTTATTCGCAGTTACACACCGCGTTCTATTAGGTCCAAAAACAACCAGGCACGTTTCTTGAAGGACCTGATCAAATACACCGGACCGCATTGAAATAAAATCAATTGCTAAAGGAGGATTCTCCTCAACTAATAACTTTCTCAGATTTGAAAAATATTTCCCTCCTAAAAACGAAGTTGGTGTTACAAATCCGACCAAACCTCCTGACTGCAATATCCTTAATGATGCATCAATAAATAGCCCATATAAATTTGCATGTCCGTATAATGATCTTGAATATAGTTTTCTAGTTTCCTCATCCAGCTTTATTTTACCATATGGCGGGTTTCCAACTATTACATCAAAACGCCTTGTCTCTGTTTCAATACATTGAATTGTATCCTGAACTTTAACGATGGACTTTAGCCTTCTTCCCGCCACTATCGTTTCCGAATACAACAGTATGTCAACCAAAGTCTGAGTAATCCATGCTGCAAATATATCTATTTCTATACCTGATAGATGCTTTTCTATATGTTCGATTTTTTCGATTGCAGATAATTCCTTTATCCTATAATCCCCTAACATACGATTGGCAACTGTAACTAAGAATGCTCCTCCTCCGCAAGCCGGATCTAAGACTTTATCTTCTGCCCAATCTGCCCCCTCTGCTGCTAATAAATCAAGAAGACGTTCTGATATAGACGGTGGTGTATAGTAAACTCCATTATCTGAACGATAGCTGTCAGGTAAAAGCATTGTATACATAGCGCCCATTAAATACGCATATTCCATTATATTTAATGTAATAAAGTAATCTGCAATATCTTTCGCCAGTCTTATTGCATAAATATCCAACCTTTTAGAAACAATCTTTATTTGCCTACACTCCCACCTTTTTTTATAATTTACATTTCGCCACAGAAATTTCATGACAGAAAAGCTAAATGAGCGGGCAAATGCAATTTCTTCTTTCTCCGAATTGCAGTTATTTGACTTTTTCAGCGCTTCGATTTCATATTTATACTCTTCCCATGTCTTTTGTCGAGGGCATATATCCATCGCTATAGGCATTTCTCTCACCCATCTCTCTCTATTGTAATTTTCATTTTACCATCTATTATTCTATAAATCTATACATTTACATCATATTTCTATTATACCTTAGTATTGTGTATATCGCAATAGATTTAGAGAACATTTGTTCTTTTATGTTTCCGGAGTAACCTATATCCAAGAATTCTGACTAGGTTTTCTAATCTATGTAAACATTGAAGTAGAGAATTCCTTTCCGCCAATCTCTACCCCAATGCTTAGATCCCCCTTGATATCGCTTAGATTCTACAAAATATCCTTTTCTCCCAACCATTCAATTCGATCAAACAAACTTATCTGCCCCTCTATAGTCTCTTCCTCCATCCACCACGAAAAACATCCTCCGCTGTCTTCCACTTCGTTTTGCCGCCGCCAGCATGGATTACATCCAGCATCTTTCCAAATGATCGTATATATGCCCGTTGGTAGGTCGGGAATAGACGAAACTCTGTCCAACGGTTCTTCCCTGCCATGGGGCATCCCAAACAGCCGACTCGGTAGAATCCCATATCATAAAGCGGATTAAGCTCCAGGCGCTCGCTGCGTATATATTCCCACACATCTGAGTCCCGCCAGTCTACAATCGGATTGCAGATTCTTTTCCCTTTTAATGTGCAACTCTCAAACAGCATGCGCTGCTCATCATTGTCATTATTCAGGATAATCTTCTTACTGGGATCTGAGACAAAATTTTCAAAAACGCCTCGTTTATTTTTCCGCTTCACACTCTCCGCCCAACGTACACCGGTGGTAATGAACCGCTCCCGGCAGGAGTTCTCTTTACAAATTTTATGGAAAGCTTTCCATAAGATACTTTATGAAAAGTTATATATTATGGAAAGTTTCTAAGA
>UMET01015046.1_pt1 | contig 14907 bp, 15 predicted proteins | sample 1964821 | NCBI WGS metagenome assembly UMET01 (sample SAMEA4836027, study PRJEB28245) | human gut metagenome | biome: gut microbiome; material: fecal sample | place: Denmark | collected 2008
GGAAGCGTAATTAACCGCTTTGTCCAGATTCTGGATGAATTCTGAGTCGCTGATTTCCCCATCTCTTAGATAATCGAGGAAATCTTGGAGCTTCTGGTTAAAAAGAGACTGCTGCACGAGCAATCTCTTTTGGGTTGTACACTTATTCGATTTCGATGTTTGTAAGAGAAGCAAGGATTTCTTCCGCTGACCAGCCTTTTTTCTGCATCTCTTTAATGAAAGATATTGTGTTTTGTTTTTGCTGCGTAATGCCTTGTTCGATACCTTGTTTTAGTCCCTTACGAATACCTTTTTCTTCGATACCTTGACTCAAATTACACATTTGACGGACCTCCTCTCTCCATTCATCATTCATAGGAATATTATACTCATTTTCCACAATATTGTGAAGCCTCACACCACTAAAGTCGCGTGCTTCCCATAAGTGTTTATACACATAGTCGCTTTAGGCGACAGGAACTATGTTTCTAGTGTACGGCATAAAACTCAGAACTCTTATTCTATGAAAGAATAAGTTCCGCATTTAAGCTAAATAGACTAGATAACGTGCAGGTGCTTCTCTTAGCTAACTGAGGAACTTTTGCCTTAATCGCCAACCTTACTTTCGCAGGCAAGGATTTTAAAATTTCACGGATATAGTACCGTGCTCCAATATTGTACGCTGCATTTAAGTCACAGTTATAAATTTTACCGTTCTGGAACTGACATACACTATAGGAAGAAAGGTTTGCATCCTTTCCACGAAGCGTAATACCGCTGCCATCATAAGCAAGTTTACTGGTTCCCCATGCGCAAATATGACTGACTCGCATACCGAAACGATGGGCTTTGTCTGTCACTATATTCTGCACATACTGACTCTTCCACAAATGCAATCTCTGTTTTTTAGAACCTTTCTTTTTACCAGAAGTATCTAAATATTCAAATACAATAGTGTTTACATGGTATTGCATTGCAATGTCCATAATAAATATTGCAGTTCTTGTTGCAATGTGAGTATTGATTCCATTTGCTTTGGCCCAAAGTCTTGGCGTTTTGCGCTTCCCATGTTGCTGTGCTTTCTTGATTCGATTGACTGCATGAGTCAGAGAGTCGTATTCCTTGGACAAATGTAAGAAATGTCTGCCAAGGATCGTGCCATCTGCTTTCATGACTGCAATGGTTGCACTGGAGTTTAAGCCTAAGTCCACAGCAAGAATGGTCTCTTCGTAAACAGAAGTGTTATTTAAAGTGACCGTTTCCTCAAATGGAAAGTCTAAAAACCATTGATGTCCACGTTTCTGCAACGTAGGAGCGCACTGTTTTCTGTTGCTGCAATGATGGGCGATATAATCTACATCTGATTTCCGAAACTGGATATTGATCCAATCCCATGTATTGCATACATATACTTTGACTCTTGCCGTATACTCCCCTGTCTGTTGGTACATGTTATATCGGTACAAACACGGGTAAATAAGCCCTGCTTTTGGTAACGAAGGTTTTCTCCCACGAGTAGCCGGATCTTCATTAGCCCAGTTTTCCAGATTACTTTTATAGGAGGAAACTTTGCCAATGGCTTCCGTAATCGCAGCTCTACGCAAGTAACTTGGAAATTTGTAAAACTTCTGATCAAATGTTTTATATGTTACCTTTGGATTTTTCTTTGTTTGGTGGCATAACTGCTCCATATACAATAATTTCTGATGTGCTGTTTTTGTAGAAAGAACATCCCATTCTTTAAGACAAACTTGAAGAAAGAAATCCGTCACTTTGCGATAGAGAGAAACGGTTTCTTTTAAAATATGATTATAATGCTTTATTTTTACAGAATACAATGAATAATATCTCATACCGCAAGGCGCCTTTCTTTTTGATATAAACTCATATTTTACAGGTTATCAAAAACATTGTCTTATTAGATTGCCATAAAAGAGCTGTTTTCTTTGTTTTTTATTATTATAACAAATATGATTTTTTATTTGCTTTTTGTGCAAGAAATCAAGGCTCTTTTATGGGATTGCCTCCTAGCTCATGACTAAAGTCATGAGAGTGCGGCGGGATATCTTCAACAAGTCACTCTTTAATTTTGTGTACATTTTATTTTCCTCCCATAGTCAATAATATTTCACATTGAATATGGAAAAAAGAGAATTTTTGAAATATATTCACTACGCCGGCATCGGAAGACGCAGTGCTCTGGGAAGCCCTGGCGCATCACTCTCCAAAAGTCCAAGACTGAGCATTTTTTTGATGTGCGTGGAAATAGTTGATTTGGAATGTACCTTACAGTTCCTTAAGATTTCCTCATACGTTGGTGCATAGCGGTGTTTGATAATGTAGGAAAAGATATACCGGTACACTGCCTGCTCGGATAGAGACAGCCCGATATCCTTAAGCTCTAAATTCTTTTTCTGACGAATCCCATATAAATTGGAATCAGCACAGCACTTTACAGAACCATACTGCAGCATCAGAATCCGGTTTTCCTCAAAGGCAATTTCATAATCCTTGAAATAAGGATGTGTTGAGGTATCAATGGTTTCCTTAGTAACAGCATCAAAAGTTTCCATTGGGTCTGCCTGGAAACGCTGCGAATCTGCACTGGAAATTACCTCCCCATTTTGTAACAATAATATAATTCCATCGGTGTTCACAGCTACTTCATAATCACGGAAATATGCGTTTGTAAAAATATCCACACAAGTTTTAGCTTTCTTATCGTAAATCATCTAATTCTCCTCCTGCACATAATTCCGCTGCCTCCATTTCTTCTTGCGTAAGCGATGTTGCTTCTTTTAACAGGTTTGCAAAGGTCTTTTTGGAAATCCGTTCCAGGGATGCGGTGTTTTCCTTGCCCTTACTGGCTGTTAACTTTAAGGCGTAAACAGGGCCAATGGGAACAAATATTCCATAATAATTGGCAATGGTACACACAATATTTCCAAAACGGATATGGGCATATCCGAAGGTATCATCAGAAGGAACACCTGCTACATTTTCATTCATGAAAAGTTCCGACAGGGTATAATCCTTATTCGTAGCATCTTCCAAGAGTAATAATACTTTTGAGAAATTTTCTAAAGCCTCAAACCTGTTGGTTAGGGAATGTCCGGTTGAATTTTCAAATACATCAGCAACCCGGTCCATAAGTTCCAGGATGCCGTTCACAATGGTATTGGTTTCATGATTCCCCTTAATGCTTCTTAAAAAATCCTGCTGCTTTTGAAAATCTTCAAAATTTAAACCAGACAGCAGACGTGTAATGGATGCGTCTGTATCTGAGAAATGTAAATGATTGTTTATTTCAGTCATACTTTGATGTCCTCCTTGTTAAGTTCTATCTCTAATATGGTATATTATTTTAACTTATGCGAAAAAAGTGGGCTGTTTCTATCCAGCCCGTTTTTGATATCGGTCACAGTCATTCAGTCCTGTGTACCTGTGGGTTTGGGTATAGTTTTTGGCCATTTGTTCCAGTATTTTTGAAGAACCGATAAGCAGAATATATTTTTTCGCACGTGTAATGCCGGTATATAATAAATTCATGGATGTAATCATGGGAATATAGTCCCATATCGGGATAACTACAACCGGGTACTCAGAACCTTGCGATTTATGCACGGTCAGTGCGTAGGATAATTCCAGTTCTTTTAAATCCTCAAATCCATATTCCGACTCCCACCCATCATCGAAAAGAACCGTAAGCAGTTCTTCTTCCTCATCAATGGCAGACACAATCCCGGTATCCCCATTAAACACACCGAATTCATTCTTTCCATTTGGCTTTTTCCGTACCATATCGTAATTGTTTCTGGTCTGGATGACCTTATCCCCTACCCGGAATCCTTTTACAGATACCTCGTTGGGATTTAAGGCATCCTGTAAAAGACGGTTTAGTTCATTGGCGCCTGCACCACGTACCCGAAGAGGTGTCAATACCTGCACCTGTGTTTCACCTGTAAAAGCAGGAAGGGAATCTTTCACATAATGTACCAGCAGCTGTTTTAATTCATCCAGTGTGGTACATTCTTTAAAGAAGAAATCTTTATTGGATAACGTAATTCCTTTGTGATTTAAAATATTATGAGCATTGGTTATGATGTCACTTCCAGCAGCCTGCCGGTAAATTTTTGTTAATTCTACCACAGGATAATGCCCAGACGCAATCATATCACCAAGGACGTTGCCTGCGCCGACACTGGGAAGTTGGTTTTTGTCACCAACAAAAATCAGCTGCGTACCCTTTCTCAATGCACAAAGTAATGCATGTAAAAGGCTCTGGTCTAGCATGGATACCTCATCAATAATCACAACATTTGCTTTCAGTGGGTTCTCCTTGTTTCTCGCAAAGAATCCATGCCCGTTTTCACTTTTAAATTCCAGCATCCGGTGAATGGTAGAGGCCGGCATGTTCGTTGCCTCGGACATTCGTTTTGCTGCCTTTCCGGTAGGTGCTGCCAGAAGGATGTTTTTCTTCTGTTTTAAGAAATAACGGATAATCAAGTTGGTGGTTGTTGTTTTGCCCACACCTGGGCCTCCGGTCAGAATCATAATGCCGGATGTTGCTGCAACATAAACCGCATTGGTCTGTACTTCATCCAAAGTCGTAGACAACCGCTGTAAAATATTCGCAATCTGTTCTTTTGGCACTTTAACCTTCCGGTTTAAAGCGTGGAGCATTTCCAGGCATTCTTCTTCCTGTTCATAGAACTTTGGGACATAAATATATTCTGTCTTTTTTCGTTTAATCCCTACTAGCTCATGGTTCTGGACCATGGTTGCAATGGTTCCTTCTACTGAATGGGAACCCAACAGTTTTTCTGCATCTTTGACCAGTTTTTGGCGTGGGTAGCAGATATGCCCATTATTCCGGATGGTATCCATGACATAAAAAATGCCGCTCTGAAGCCGGAATGCAGAATCGTTTGATACACCGTTTTGTCTGGCAATCTTATCCATAGTCTGAAAACCAACGCCCCGGACCTCTTGGATAACTTTGTATGGATTGGTCTGCAAAATATGGAATACCTTTGATTTATAATGGGAATAAATTTTTTGTGCCAGGCTATTCGTTAGTCCCATATGGAATAACTTTAAAATATCCTCCTGCTCCTTAGTACGCTCCTTAATGCGCCTTCCGATGAGGGTAGCAGACCGTTTCCCAATCCCGTTTACTTCCATCAGGCGTTCCGGGTGGTTAGTCAGGACATCCATGGTGTCTTTTCCAAAGGTCTTGATAATGCTTTTTGCCCGCACCTTCCCAATACCTTTAATGATTCCAGTGCTAAGGTAGGCTTCCAGCATACGGGGATTTTCCGGAAACACAGATTCATAATAGTCTGTTTTGAACTGGAGGCCGTAGGAGGAATGTCTGGTATAGGTTCCATGGACTTTCAAGTATTCCTTTTCAGATATGGTAAAATAAGTTCCAACAACGGTATTTTTTTTGCCTTCGGAACACAGGAGAAAGACGGTATATCCATTTTCTTCATTCCGGAATAAAATCTGCCCTACTGTTCCAGTAATGGTTTCCATAAAATTCTCCTTTCTGCTACTCTCCCAGCCTTACTTTTTTAATGGAAATGGTGCTTCCAGATGGCTGAGTCAGCCCTGGCAGTAATTTTTCCAGCATTTCAGATGGGATGCCGGCAATGGTCATCTCATCCAGTTTCCTTGCGTCTGCCTTATAGCAGTGGATCACACGCAGGATTTCATGCAGTTCCTCATAAGAAACTTTATAGATGGCAAACAGTCCGGCAAGCATTTTTAAATTTTTTTCCGGAATCTGTGTATTTTTATAATTTTCATATATTTTCTTCTGTTCAGCCTTTTCTTCTTCTGTTAAGACTTTTTCAGTGATTTCTCGTCTATATTCTTTCACGATGAATTGCCCCCTTCGGATTCTTTCACTAGAACCAGGGAATCACAGGCAGTTTTCAAATCTAATGTGTGGTTGTTGATATTCTTCGTACAGGTAAAGTAATCTCTACATACAAAACAGCATGGTTCTCCTGGCTGGTATAACGGATATTGTTCGTGCATATCTCTTCCTCTTTTCTGTGTTTTTTCTTTTTATTATACCAATTTCCAAATTCTGGCTGATTTTTGGGCATGGAAATCTGCGTATTCAGCCTGCAGCCACATTTTGGCATCTTCTTAATATGGAATTTTTCTTCTGCAAAAGCAGACTTATCCAGAAAATATAAAAACTCCTGTTTTGCCATATTCCTCTGAACACACAAAACAGGAGGAATTTAAAAATGGTAAAGGATCACAGAGGAGATTGTTATACTAATACATTTGAAATGTGCAACGCTTGGGGAGTCGATTACAGGCTGTTTACAGAAAGAAGACAAAGAGGCTGGGGATTAATGCGTTCCCTGATTACACCGAGCTGCGAAGGAACTACGATTTTCGACCATGAGGGTAATATTTTCGAAAATGAAGCAGCCATGTGCGAAAATTGGGGGATTTCTCAGCCAGCATATGTTGGCAGAAGAAAAAGAGGTTGGAGTGTACAGGATGCATTAACAATTCCGGTCATGAAGACAGATGATATGCACAAGGTTATTGAAATTGTGGAACAGTATGAGCCGGAAGACGTCATACGGGCAATCAGTGAGTACAAGGAACGCCATGGCTCTTTGCGGAGAAGGAACCGCTACAGAAAACACAGTACAGGGCCAAGCAAGAAGCCAGTGCGTGACCATCTGGGACACAGCTTCTTGAACAAACGAGAAATGTGCCGCTTCTGGAAGCAGGATTACCAATTGTTCCATAACCGTGATATGAGTGACTGGCCTATGGAATATGCGCTTACGTATCCCAAAAACAGTTCGTATGTATTCCATGACCATAATGGGAATGACTTTCTTTCCATTGCAAAGATGTGTAATTACTATGATATCGACAAAGCGATATTCAAGAAGAGAATGGATAATGGCTGGACACTGAAGGATGCACTGACCCTCCCGGCAGAAATGCCTATTGCACAGCGTATCGACAAAATCTCGTAATTACCAAAAGAATCAGAACTGCAGTTTGCGGTTCTTTTTCTTTGTGCAAAAAAAAGAGACTCCGCAAGGGAATCTCAGGAATATTTTTCCAGTGATTTCAACCCAGTATTTCTGGTTATCTTTCCATTAATGCAAAATTGTTTAACAGTAGCTTCGAAAAGTTCCTGCAATAGCAGATATTCCGCCCAGTTATCTTCTGCATAATAGCGTTCTAAATCCGCAATATTTTCCTGTAACATAGCAGGAAGGGTTTCTTCAATGATAATATCGTGATCAATATACATGCTACTACCTCCTCTTTCTGTAAGTATAGCATTTTTCTTGCTTTCAGTATACACCCCAAATACAAGAAAACGATTTTGTAGCACAAAAAAGAGACTCCACAAGGGAATCTCTTTCTTAGACAATTAGTTAAATGGAAGTTCGCAATCGATGCCATCCGGAATGTTCATGAACCCATCGCTGGCGGTTGCCTTTGGTGCAGATGCAGGAGCCGGATTGGAAGCAGCTTTGGATCCTGTTGCAGGTGCATTACCTTCACTCTTACTCTGAGCAAATTCTACATGGTCTGTATACACCTCTGTAGTGTACACTTTCTGTCCGCCCCTATTAGTATAACTTCCCGTCTGAATGGAACCATGAATACAAACCCGCATTCCCTGACGGAAATATTTTTCTACAAATTCTGCGTCTTTACCAATGGTAACACAGTTAATAAAATCTGCTTCTGGCTGACCCTCTCTTTTAAAACGACGATCTACGGCACATGTATATCTTGCATATGCAACTGGCTTTTCTCCCTGAGAATATCTTACCTCTGGATCTCTTGTTAATCTTCCCATTAATACAACACTATTCATTGTCATTTCCTCCTATGATTGTTTTAATTTTTTGACATTGATAATATGGAAGAATCTTTAAAAAAAGATTTTCAGCTTTCTTTCTCTTCTTCCGGCTCGGTTTCTTCTTCCGGTTGTTGCTCCGGAATCTCCGGTTTGTCCTCCGGATAAGTAACTGGAGGAACATCTAAGTTGTTTTCCGGAATTTCAGGCTTTGGAACTTCCGTTGGTAATCCAGAAATTCTCTGTTCCTGTGCCTGCAGTTCTTCTTTTAAGGAATCATACTCTGTATATCCTCTGCAATTTTCCAGTCTCTTCCACGCATCGTTTAAGATTGCCTGTGTTGTCTTTGTATTATATTCCCTTTCAGAAAGCATCTGGATATACTGACGTACATAAGAAATCCGCTGTTCACGAAGTTTCTGGTAGGATGCCTGCTCATTCTGCTCATCTTGTGCTGCCTGTTCTAGGACTGCCTGTTCTTTTTGCTGTGCTTGGGATTCTGCAATCTTCTTTTTCCAGGTTTTATAGGATTTTGAAAGCTGCTTTTCTTTTTTCGCAACACGCTTCTGAAAGTTTCCACGTTTATACTCATCCGGAATCTCATCAATCGCATTTAATGCAGCCTGGTGTGCCGCATCATACGCGTCAATCCCATTTGCATCCGTAATCTCAACCGCCTCAAAAGCAGACACTGCATTTTCAGCAGCGCTTAAAGCAGCTTCCAATTCTTTCTTTTTCTGGTTTTTAGAAATCGCATCCTGCATAGCAAGAGATGTCATGTCGTACCCTTCTGGACGGCGTTCATACACGGGAATGGAATAATCCAAGGACTCATAGATTTCTCCTGATGGATTCCCAGAGCCGTCTACTTTCCGATATTGGATGGTAGATGGAAGGGTAAAGTCCTTTACTGGCTTTCCAAGAGTATTCATAAAATCAGCCCAGACATTCTTCGCAAAATTGCTGTTTGCCATCGGTGTATTATCGTCATTACCGACCCATACGGCAGTGGTATAATATGGTGTATATCCGCACAGCCAGGAGTCCCGGACATGGTCTGTTGTCCCTGTTTTTGCAGCTGCAATCTGCCCATTAAGATTCATGCGGTGTCCAGTTCCATAGTCTTCTTTTAAAACTCCCTGTAAACAATCTGTCACCATAAAGGCTGCATCCTGCTGGAATACCTCGGTTTCCTTTTCCTTCTCTGAGGCATATACCGTTCCTTGTTTTTCATGTTCCAGGGAAACAATACAGGTTTTATTGCTGTCTTTTCCATTATTCGCTAAAACGGCATAAGCTTGTGCCATTTCATCTACCTGTACTCCATTGGAAAAGCCACCCAATGCAGTGGACAATGCCTGAGTATCCGCAAATCCCAAATGAGAAAACTTCATTTTTGCCAAATACTGCATTGCTGTTTGGGTTCCTATTTCATTGAGAATCTGTACCGGAATGGTATTTTTAGATGTAGCAACCGCTTTTCGTATGGTCATAGCTCCTTGATACCCTCCTCCCGCATTCTTGGGTGAGTAGCCATTGATATCAATCTTCTTATCTTCATAAATCATCGAAGGCAGTAATTTTCCTTCATTAAAGGCGGGACCATATACCAGTAATGGTTTGATGGCAGAACCAGGCTGACGTACCGCCAGAAAACCACGGTTATAGGTATCTTCTCCACGTCCTCCAACGATAGCAACTACATAGCCGGTTTCGTTATCAATGCAGACACCGGCGCTTTGTAAACGGTATTTTCCATTTTCCTGTACCTGGGTGTCCGATGCAAGCTGGCGGTCAATGGAAGTTTGAAGCTGCTGTTGGATTTCCTGGTCAAAACTGGTATGAATGGTATACCCTCCACTTCGCACTTCAGATGCATATTTTTTATAAGCATCGCTGTAGGAAGCTTCATAGGCTGTTTCTTCTTCATCCGTTTCAAAAAGATAATCAAACTCAAATCCATTTAAGTCCATCAGCTGCAAAGTTGCACAGTGTATAGCATAACTACTCATGTAGTTGTCTGCTGACACCAGGCTGGATGAGGTCTGTGTGACAACTATTTCCTGCTCTTTTGCTGCTTTGCACTCTTCTTCTGTAATCATTTCCTGTTCCAGCATTTGGTTCAAAATCTGATTTTTCTTTTTCGTGGCTTTTTCAAAATCTGCTACAGGGTTATAATTATTGGGACTGTTGCTGATGCCAGCCATCATAGCGGACTCTGCCAATGTAAGCTCACTGACATCTTTTCCGAAATAAAAGCGGGAAGCGCTTCCTACGCCATAACAACCATTTCCATAATAGTTGGAATTGCAATAGAACTCCATTAACTCTTGTTTGCTATACTCCTTTTCCAGTTCCGGGGCAATGAGAATTTCTAAAAGTTTCCGGACAAAGCTTTGTTCCTGGGAAAGCAGGTTGTTTTTGATAACCTGCTGGGTAATCGTGGAGCCGCCTTGGGTAATTTCACCTCTATTTTTTATTAAGGCAATTCCAGCACGTAAGATTGCCTTATAATCCACTCCACGGTGCGTCTTGAAATTCTGGTCTTCTGCTGCAATATAGGCATTTTGAAGATTCAAAGGAATAGAACTAATATCTTCATATAGGTAAGTACCAGAATCCACTTCTCCAATCAATTGTCCGTCTTTATCCAGAATCTTGGTATTCGTAAGAGAACGGAACGTCCCTTTTTCCATGGTTGCTAAAATGTCATAAGATTCCGTAGCCAGCTTGTGGTACACATCCGAATGGATGACCAGCTGGTAGCCTCCGATGGAAACACCGCCAAGTACCAGAATACTGATAGACGTCACTTTTAAAATCCTTCGGAATGGATGTTTTTTCTTCCAAGCCTTTTTCTGCTGTTTCCATTCCCGTTTTTCCGTTTTCTTTTGTATGATTTTTTCTTCTTGTTTTTTCTTTTGTTCTGTTTTCTTTTTTTCCAAATGATGACCTCCTATCTCAGATTTTCCTTTATTGTAAGGAATATGAGAGAATTTCTGATTTTTAGGCAAGAAAACCTGTAAAAGAGGCGAACAAACTTTCGCAACCATTTACGTTTTTTACAAAAAAAGAGACTCCACAAGGGAATCTCTCTTTCGATGGAATTATACATCATACATCATGCGCAACTTTTAGAATTTCGTGTAATGGAATACCAAGAAGCTTGGATACGTCTTCCGGTGTGCAGCCCTGTAAGGCATGCTTAATTAGTAAGGTACGTTCTTTTTCTGCGCCTTGTGCAAGACCTTTTTCAACGCCTTTGGCAAGACCTTGTGCCATGCCCTCTGCCAGGCCTTTTTTGCGTCCTTCTTCAATGAGAAGTTGTTCTCTGGCAAGCAACATATCGTATTCCTCCCTCCACTTAGAACTTTTGGAAGCGTAATTGAATTTTAATTTTGTTTCAATTCGCCACTGGAAAGGGAAGCCAAAATTTCTTCTGCGGATAAACCCTTCTCCTGCATTTTCTGAATGAAGGATACAGTGTCCTGTTTTTGCTTTTCGATACCTTGCACAAGTCCTTCTTTGCGACCTTCTTCGACAAGAAGCTGTTCTCTGGCAAGCAACATATCGTATTCCTCCCTCCACTTTGAGTTTTTAGAAGCGTAATTAACTTCTTTCCTGAGATCCAAGATAAATGGAGTTTTACTGACTTCTCCATCTCTTAGAAAGTCTAAGAACTCTTTGAGTTTCTGGTCATCGGTTACGCCCTGGGCATTCACGAAAACGGTATGTCGGTCATCTGCCAACGTTAAGTTTTTGTCCTGTTTGCAAATGGTATCGAATTCATACTTTGCAAGATTGCGTTCAAACAGGTCAAAAGTACAGATAAAAATCACATACGTTTTCCGGAGCTTATTGTACGGTTCCCCTTTGGAAACCTGACTTTTGTCGATGCAGGAATGGTAGTATCGGCTACGTTTTGGCAGTTCCTTTGTATTGGATGTCTGCATCTCGATATCATATACCGTATGATTATTATCCTGCACATATACGTCCATACGGACGCTTTTCTCATCAATGACATCATCAAGAACCTTTTGTGATTCCGTATACTCAATTTTGTCGATTTTTACATGAAGGATAATTTCCAGCAGTTCCTTGCATAGACGCTTGTTCTGCATAACCTTGCAGAAAAGGAAGTCATCTGCCAGCGTTAATTCCTCAAAGGGTTTTCTTTTAGTATAACATGAGTTCTGGGTGTTATCCATAGGCTATTTCTCCTTTTATGATTTTTTTACAAAAGAAATATGGGAGAAAATGCCATTCTGCATTTTGCATACAAACGAAAAGAGACACCATAAAGGTATCCCTTATCTTCTCTTTCTCTTGGCTTTTTGTCGATTCTTTTTCTTCTTTTCTTTCCTCTCCATTACCTTGTATGCAATCTGAACTTCGAATATACAAAGGTCTGCCAATGCTGTAATCACGCTCACACAGTTGGCAAAGGAAATGGATGGAAGCTGCAGGAATTCTGGGACAAGCCAGTTCCAGATACTGTATACAAAAGCTGCACCAAGGAAAGTACTGGCACAGACACAGATGGACACCAAGAGATTGAGTTTTGTTAGTTGTCTGATTTTTCTAAACATAATGATTCCTCCTCTTTTCATTGTTCGTAAACAATATGGAAAAAGAACGGAAAAGAAAGAGGCTGCCGCTTCACGATTTATTAATCGTTAAAGCGACAGCCCCTTTCTCTGAAGGTTAAGCAAACTTTAATTGCGGTTCTTCTTCTGAAATATGCATATTCGGCATACGCTCCCCGACTTTTAAATATGGGCAGTTTGCAAGCACCAATTCTTTTGCCATAAGAGGAACTACACTGTTTCCAATTCTTGCTACTTGTCCTGCCTTGCTGATTTTCTTACCGGTAATATCATGATCGAGAATATAGTCTTTTGGAAACCCTTGTCCAAGCTTTAACTCTTCTGGACTGAGCATGCGGAGGTAAATATCCAGGATGGCATAAGAATCCCCCATAACAGTGATGAGTGCGAATCGGTCTTTGGTAACAATGGTATGGAGAGGTTCCTGTAGTTGTTGCCCAATTCCAGTACCGTAATATTCCATGATGAACTGACTTACCCAGGTTGCTTTCTGAAGTACTTCTAAAGTACAATCTTTCAAGTCATCAGCAGGAACCGCATATACGGATATCTGTCCAAAATGACCAGGGCTTGTCGTGATGGTATGGATAGGTTCCAGTACCGATTGTCCTGTTCCTGATTTATAAAACTTTGTTAAGAAAGGAAGTACCAGACCATATCGGTTACTGGTATCAATGGTTTGTATTGGCTCTGATACCCTCTGTCCTCTTACGCTGTTGCTGGCTGTTTCCGAATGGTACTGGATTAATAGCGGAGTTACAATACCATATCCATGTTTTGAAGTAATGGTAGGGAGGGGATTATGTATGCTTTGTCCTCGAAAGCAGTCCCCTCCATGATTTACTTGTACAATGAATGGCTCTGGAGAATGGAAAACAAATTTTTCTAATCCTCTTGCAATACGGTTCATTGTTTTTGCAGCCAGCGGCTTTTTCCTACCGAAAATGGAATTTCCGAAATCCTGTAAATCCAAATACTTCCAGATGGGTTCCCATGGCAGAAATCCATCCTGGACGTTTTTGCTATGTGTCTGTTTGGGCCATACAATATCTTTCCCGTCTCTTCGAAATATGGCATACCATCGTTTCCTTGTAGTTGGAGCACCATAATCTGCGGCCACCAGTTCTTTGGATTCGTAGCGGTAGCCCAGCAAACACATGGCTGTGATAAATTTCTTGTAGTCCTCTCCTTTTCTGGAAGCAATCGGTTTCCCATCTGCATCAAGCGGCCCCCATTGCTGGATTTCCTCAACATTTTCCATAATAATTACGGAAGGTAAAATCTTTTTGGCGTGTTTATACACAGCCCATGGCAATATCCTTAACCCCTGTTTTCTTGGCTGTCCGCCTTTTGCTTTGGAATGCGAAGTGCAGTCCGGACTTGCCCAAAGCAGATCAACGGGTCTTCCCTTCACATATTTTTGTAAGTCTACGGCAAAAATATCTTCTATTAGATGCAAAGTGTTCGGATGATTGACCTGATGCATCCTGATCGCCTCCGGGTCATGATTAATGGCGATATCAACCTCTCTTCCTAAAGCCATTTCTATTCCTACGGAAGCACCGCCGCCTCCAGCAAAACAATCAATAATTAGTCCCATTATATTCCCTCCTTCGTTTCTTACATCATACAAAACGAAAGAAGAATTTTGATTTTTAGGCAAGAAAAAGAGACACCATGAAGGCATCTCTTCTAAACGACACAATTATTGATATTTTTCCATAATTTCCTGAACCTGTTCCAACGGGATGTTCATAAATTTTGCAACACTTTCCGGAGAGTTGGTTTGTAACGCAGATAAGACAGCCTGTTCGAATCCTTTTTGGATTCCCGTTTGGATTCCTTTTTGAACACCTTCTCTTTCAATGCCTTCGCTAAGATTACACATATCCACTACCTCCTTTTTAAAATCTCCTGTTACAGGTATATTATACTCTGTTCTGAGGATTTCGCCAACTTTTTCTGGAGATTTCTCTCGAAAAAGTACATTTAAGAGGCGAATGAGTTTGTCTTCGTGTTCGGCACAATCTTTTTGCAGACAAATTTGTACAATGCAGAGTTTGTCGTAGTGTTCCTTTTTGGTTGGCACTTCGCCCAGAAGATTTTCTTGGTGCAGGGAGAATTTTGTGATTGCATTTCCTACACGTTTTGGTGCATTGAAACATACCCAGATAGAATATATCTTCTTTAAACTTCCATAATTTTTGGTTGTAAATTCGGTATTGATCTGATTTGAAATCATCCTTGCGGTATATACAATCCCTCTTGTGACCAAAGGATAACCAGGGTTATAGTCGTTTTGCGCTTCCAGATCGAACAGGATTTTCGTTTCCCCATTGATTTTTGTCAAAGTAAAACGCAAATCAAAATATACCGTTTCCTCACCTGTGATATAATCTTCGGTGTTATCCCCAATGATGTAGGACGGATTTTGCGGACATTCAAAATAAAAAAGAA
>UMET01000175.1_pt1 | contig 14801 bp, 10 predicted proteins | sample 1964821 | NCBI WGS metagenome assembly UMET01 (sample SAMEA4836027, study PRJEB28245) | human gut metagenome | biome: gut microbiome; material: fecal sample | place: Denmark | collected 2008
TTCTGCTGGTTTCCACCGGAGAGGTTGCCCGCATTGACTTCCACCGTCGGGGTCTTGATCAGAAGATCCTTCACTGCTTTCTCACAGAGGTCATCCTCCTGCTTTCTGCTGATAACACCAAGCTTGCTGCAGATCAGATCCAGATTCGGAAGCGCCAGATTGTGGCGGATGCTCAGTTTCGTGCAGAGGCCGTCTTTTTTGCGGTCCTCCGGTGCCAGAACGATTCCGGCTTTGATGGCGTCCATCGGACAACTGATCTTTACCTCTTTTCCATCCAGAAAGATCTCCCCGCTGGTCTTCGGGTCAACTCCGAAGATCGCTCTCGTTGTCTCGGTACGTCCCGCTCCCATCAGTCCCGCGAATCCGACGATCTCGCCCTCATAGAGGGAGAAATTGATGTCGCGGACGAGATGTCCGGCATTTAAGTTTTTCACCTCGAAGATCTTCTTTCCTTTCGGGCAGGAGACTCTCGGGAACTGTTCTTTGATCTCACGGCCGACCATGTTCGCGATGATCTGATCCATAGTCATATCCTTAAAGTTTCCGTCTGTGATATACTGGCCATCCCGCATGATCGTTACACGGTCAACGATGGCCTTGAGTTCCTCCAGACGATGGGAAATATAGACGATTCCGCATCCGTCCGCCTTTAACTGACGGATGATCCGGAACAGCTCGTCGATCTCCTTCGCTGTCAGGGATGAGGTCGGTTCGTCCATGATGAGGATCTTTGCGTGGATCGAAAGTGCTTTTGCGATCTCGACCATCTGCTGCTTGGATACCGGAAGATCGCCGACGGTCTGTCTCGGATCGATATCGATCTTTAAGTCCCCAAGGATCTTTTCCGCTTCCGCTTCCATCTCCCTGTCATTTAAGACGATCCCGTTTACTTTTTCTCTTCCGAGGAACATGTTTTCCGCAACCGATAAATGGCGGCACATGTTTAATTCCTGATGAATGATCGCGACGCCGACGGCCTGTGCCTGTTTCGGAGTCAGATTCTCATATTCCGTTCCGAAGATCGTCATCGTCCCGCTGTCCTTCGTATAGACGCCGCTTAAGATCTTCATCAGTGTGGATTTCCCCGCTCCGTTCTCTCCGAGAAGTGCCATGACCTCACCGGAACGGAGTTCAAAATTCACATGATCTAGGGCTTTTACGCCCGGAAATGTCTTGACGATGTCTTTCATTGAAACAATTACTTCGCCCATCTTCTCCCCCGCTTTCTGTCTACTCCCTTTGCAGCTGTTTTGCACCTTCATCCGGCGTTTGCAGCCACATTTTCGATTTTATTTCGTATGCATCGCAACACTCAGCGCCGCAATATCTCCGATCTTCTCTCCCAGTCCTGCCGGAAGGATCCTGCAGGCCTTCACGTTTCCGGGCAGTGCCTCTTTTTCAATGACGGCTTCCATGCCCGCTTTCATGTACTCTCCGGCCCGCGCGTAGATGCTTCCGATGACAATCGCCTCCGGATTAAAGAGATCGATCAGGATTGCCAGAAGCTTTCCGAGATTTTCGCCGATCTCGTTCCAGAGTGCCAGCGCCTCAGGATCACCTTCCGCCGCCCGTTTTCCGAGTTCTTTTGCAGTTCCTTTTCCGTACTGGGCGATCCCGCCGCCGCTCACATATCCCTCAAAGGATCCGGCTTTTCCGTGACCGATATGTCCGGTCTCAAAGAGTCTTAAATGGCCTGTCTCGCCGGCCATTCCGGTACTCCCTTCATAGAGTCTCCCGTTTAAGATCAGTCCCGCGCCGATTCCCGTTCCGAAGGTGAGAAAGATCATGTTCTCCGTGCCTTTTCCGGCTCCGAACTTCCATTCCGCCACTGCGCAGGCATCCGCGTCGTTCTTTAAGTACGCCGGGACCTTAAATCTCTCCGTCAGCATGTCCGTGATCGGCACCTCGTCCCAGCCCGGCAGATTCGGCGGTCCTAAGATCACGCCCGTCTTACTGTTTAACGGTCCGCCACAGCTGACACCAATGGAGGTTACATGCTCATTCATGAGCTCCGAAACGCCCTCAAAGATCTCTTTTAAGGTCTCGTCCTTCGTTTTCGTCGCGAATTTTTTCTTTTCGAGGATATTTCCTGCCGCGTCCCCACGGATCACCGATATCTTCGTTCCGCCGATATCAATCCCTATGTATTCGTTCATATGATCCTCCTGTTAGTTCCATCTTACATGAAAAATCTCCCCCCTAACAGAGGACAATCCTACGGTTATGGGGGACAATATTTTGATGTATACAACAGCCTGATCTTTCTTACGGTCAGCGCAGCGGGGTGCACAGACCTGCTATACAATGTTATTGCCAGAACGAGTGCTCTACCTCACAATACGTTTGAACTCGCTCCTGTCATACGATGCCGCAACTTTCCCCTGTTCCACCACAAGCAGACGGTCGGAAATGTCCATGGTATCTGAGACGCTGGAGGTGATCATAAGGATCGCCGTTCCCTGCTTCTGGATCTCCCGCAGGGCATTTAAGATCTTCATTCTGCAGAACATATCTCCTTTCGCCAGCGGCTGGATGCAGATCATGACCCGCGGTCTGAGAAGATTCATCTTATGGTAAAGCAGCGCGAACTGGTCTTCCTGCGGGATATCCCGGACGCAGGGAGCATCGATCACAGGACCTGCGATCGGACGGTACTCCGAGTGGATGCTCTTATAGATCTTCCCCGGGATCAGGCTCTTCTTCAGCTTCCGATCGAGAAGAAATGTCAGATTCTCCATATAACTCATTTCCAGAAACAAAAGACGGTTCACCCCGTCCGCCGGAATTACAGCGATCCCCTCATCCAGATAATTCCCTGCTTTTTTCTGCGTATAAGTCACATGATCCACCGTGATCCATCCGGACTTACACCGCATTTTCCCGGTCATAAGGTCCATCATGTCCCCGGCGATCTTATTTTCCTTATCAAGGAGCGTCACACACTCCCCACGGTGTAAAATAAACCTCAGCCCGTTCAGATTTCCGGCCCCCACCGTGTGAAAATGCAGGATTCCGTCATCGTTCTCCTGTTCATTTTCCGTCGACAGGATCTTCCATTCCGACGTATAGGGCGCCATGTTCTCGTCCGTCATCTCATCCCGCTCAAAGACCTTGTAGATATACCCGTCAGAAAAAAGGGCCGTCCGGTCCGCGATCTTAAAGAGCTCCTGATGGTGGTTTCCGATATAGAGGACAGAGATTCCCTCTTTCCGGATCTTTTTTAACATCCGCTGAAACTTATAAAGCTCATATTCACTCAGGTAGTTTGACGGATTGTCCACGATGACCAGATGGCAGCCGGATAACAGTGCTTTGCCAAGCTCCACAAAGCACCGCTCCAGCTCCGAAAGGTTTTCCACCCGCTTATTGAGCTCGACCTCAAGTCCCTGTTCTCCCATAAACCGTACTGCCTGCTGAAAGATCACCTGTTCGTTGATAAAGTACTTTTTAAAGCCTTCCCGCAGGATAAAAAGGTTGTCCACAACGCTTAAGCCCTGCACAAGATGGCTCTTCTGTTCTATGAGCGCCACCTTATTGGACTCCCCGCTGCTGTAAGAGTAGCTGTTTACGATCTTCCCGTCATACCAGACAGACCCCAGCGTGATCGGATCGTTCCGGCAGATCAGATCCACCATCTCCTTCTGGCCTTTCCGGTTCCGCGCCACGAGACCAAAGATCTCACCGGCAAACATCTGGAACTCGAGATTATCTAAAAGCTGCTCCCCGTCCCGTTCCAGACTCACATGGGAAATTCTGAGAAGTTCCTTTCTCACCGCCATCCCCCCTGCCTGTTTTCTTCCCGCACAAGAGGAAGCTCTACCACAACATCGGTTCCGACTCCCTCTTTGCTGTAAACATGGATGCCATATTCCTCGCCGAAAAGCAGTTTGATCCGCCGGTTGACGTTCACGACGGCGATTCCGCCTCTGGTCTGCTTTTTCTCCCCGTCTTTTTCCGGGTCGTCCGTCTCGTCGCCCAGACGGCGCAGTTTTTCATTCAGTTCCTTTAACTTCGCGTCCGTCATTCCCTGTCCGTCATCGGAGATTCTGATATAAAGCCGTTCCTCGCTGGCGCTAATGCGGATCACCAGGTGGCCTTTTCCGATCTTCCTCTCGATTCCGTGGTAAATAGAGTTCTCAACGATGGGCTGCAGCGTCAATTTTGGGAGCTTGCACTGCAGGAAATCCATCTCCGTAAACTCATCATCCGGGTCCCGGTCATACTGGATCTTTAAGTCCAGCTTCGATCCGAAGCGGAACTGCTGAATATAATAGTAGTTTTCGATATTAGCCAGCTCGTCCTCCAGCGTCACAAGATTTTCCAGATCTGAGATCGTGTACCGGAAAAAGGTCGCCAACGCCTCCGTCATCTCCGCGATACTGTCAAGCCCCGCAATCAGCGCCTCGCTTCGGATTCCCTCCAGTGTATTGTAGAGGAAATGTGGGTTGATCTGGTTCTGAAGTGCCAGATACTCCGCCTGTTTTTTCGAGATCGCGATCAGGTTGCTGCGGTCGATGATCTCGTTTAAGCGCAGAATTGCCTGCTCACTCTCCGGTGAGAACGGATAGCGGACCTTGAACAGGTCTTCCATGACGTATCCCATGACAAACTGCTCGTATATCTTCCTCGTCTCCCTGTACGGCACAAGAACCAGGCGATGGACCGCTACCGCCAGCATGAGAAAGAGTGCGGTAAAAAGCGTCGGTGCTGCAAGGGACCGCATCTCCCGGATGTGCACAAGCCACATTTCCGCTAAGACCACTCCGATCAGCCCGGCCGCGAGAAGTGTGCACCATTTGATCCGGACTGACAGATAGTTTTTTTTATCGGCATGTTTCTTTTCCATCAAGAGTACAGCTTTCTGTATTCCTTGGGCTTTAGACCCGCATATTTCGTAAACGATTTTGTGAAATACCGGACATCGCTGTAGCCGACCTTCCCGCAGATATCAGCCACCGTGTCATTCGTCTCCTTTAAAAGCTTCTTCGCCATATCCATCCGGACCTTAGAAAGGTATTCCAGAAATGTTATTCCCGTGTCTTTCTTGAATAACGTGCTAAGATAAGTAGGTGAGAGATCCGCGATCTGGCTTACCTCCTCCAGCGTCAGTGGTTCCCCGAAATGCTCTTCCACATACTTTTTCACAAGACGGATCGGACGGTTCTCATCCTGGCGTTTTAATCTGGATGCCTTCTCATAAGAACTCGTGAGCCGTCTCGTCAGGTAATCGAAGAGCTCAGTGGCATCAGCACAGTTGTCGGCGCTGATGCTGAAATTTTCCATGAAATTCTCTTCCACCGGCAGGCGGTATTTTTTCATAAAGAACAGGTACTGGTTGCAGATCTCCTTCGTCATCTGCAGGATCTCATGGCCGCTGATCTCCTTTGCCGCCAGCATTTTTGTCTTTAAATAGATCAGTTCTTCCCGCACCGCAAAGGAATCCAGACTCTCAAGTGTGTGGGAGATCCGGTCGTTAAATTTTGCGAAGATCTCGCTGTCCGCGAAGGACTCTCCGCTGTCAATACTCCCTTCCATCAGCTTTCCGGTCCCGCCAAGCAAACGTTCCTCGATCAGGAGTCTGGCATTTTTTAAGGAAATCCCGATCTCTGAAAGGCGCCCCACACCTTCTCCCAGTGCCATCGTCACAGCCAGATTTTTTAAGATATCTCCCTGGACTCTGATCTCAGAAAGCAGGGCTTTCATCTGTCTGCGGATCTGCATTCTGTCATCCGGATCATAATTCAGCAGGAAAAAATGGAACCCGTTTAACTCCGTCAATTCTGCTTCCATTACATACCCGTTTAAAAGCTTTCCTGCCGCAGCCTGCACTTTCTCCGCCATAAACCGGACATTCTTTTCCTCATCGCACACGCGTCCGTCAAGCTTTAAGATCGCAATACTGAATTCCCCCGGCTCAAAGTGATAGTGGAATTCCCGGTTGATGAGATCCAACGGCTGCGTCAGGACTTCTTTATTTCTTCTCCCCACAAGATCCTGCAAAAATGCCTGCCTGAGATTCTTCTCATCGCTCCGGATCGCCCGCTGTCTCTTTTCCTCCAGGCTTAACTGCTCTGTCTGCTCCTTAAAGTGAGCGCTGAGCCGTTTTAAGGTCTCCGTCAGCTCATCCTTCCGGATCGGTTTTAAAAGATACGCGTTTACCCCGTAGCGGATCGCCATCTGCGCGTACTCAAAGTGGCGGTAGCCGCTGATGATCACAAACTCTGTGTTCGGAGCTTCCTCTTTTCCCAGCCGGATCAGATCCAGCCCGTCATATCCCGGCATCCGGATATCCGTGATCACGATATCCGGATGAAATTCTTTTATTTTTTCCAACGCCTCGATCCCGTTCTCGGCAACTGCGACAACCTCCATCCCAAGCACGTCCCAGTCCACAAGCTTCTCGATCAGCTGGCACACCTTGCTCTCGTCGTCGGCGATCAGTACTCTCAGCATCCGCAATTCCCCCCTGTTTCCCCCGAAAGTAGTATGGTTTCATTGTACCCCGCATGGGACATTTCCGTCAACCAATATGAATTGCTGCCCTTTGCGTTTTTGGTCCAACCTTTTATTTCCACTTGACTTCCCCCACAACATCTGGTATATATAGCTTATACCGATCATATGACTGACGGATAAGTGGATAAACCACGTGAAGTATGATCGAAGAAAGCCGACCGTCTGGGCAATCATAGCGCAGACCGTGGGCTGTTTTTTTGCCCTTTTGTCTGATGGCGCATTCTGCGCCGCGCTGTGATTCTGTAACAGCTGAGATCTCCCTAAAGAGAAAATTTTCCATATGGCAGATTTTGATAATGATTCTCATTTAATGTATTGTCTTTTCCTGTCAAGGTCTGTTATAATGGCGAAGCATTTCTTCACAACCGAAGATTTCAGAATGATCCCTTTTTAAACAAATGATAATGCAAACAAGGAGGAACCACCATGTCTGAACAGAATACCCGAAACGGAAACGCTGATGTTTTCAAAAAAGCCTGGAGAGGATTTCAGGGCGCAAAATGGACCGACGAGGTCAATGTCCGCGAATTCATCCAGAATAACTATACCCAGTACGACGGAACCGAGGATTTCCTCGCAGCTCCGACCGAAGCTACCGATAAACTCTGGGGACGTCTTCAGGAGCTCCAGAAAGAGGAGCGCAAAAAAGGCGGCGTCTTAGAGTGCGAGACTGAGATCGTATCCAGCCTGACTTCCTACGGCCCGGGCTATATCGACGAGAGCTTAAAGGAGCTCGAGACCATCGTCGGACTCCAGACAGACAAGCCGTTAAAGCGCGCCTTCATGCCTTACGGCGGAATCAAGATGGCTGAGGAAGCAGCCGAGACCTACGGCTACAAGGTAAATGAGAAGTTCCACAAGATCTTCACAGAGTACCACAAAACTCACAACCAGGCTGTTTTTGATGCCTACACACCGGAGATGAAAGCTGCCCGCCACTGCCACATCGTAACCGGTCTTCCGGATACCTACGGCCGCGGACGTATCGTCGGTGACTACCGCCGTGTGGCCCTCTACGGTATCGACTTCCTGATCGAGGAGAAGAAGAAAGATCTGGATCTCTGCGGAAACGGCGCAATGTACGATGAGATCATCCGCCAGAGAGAGGAGATCGCAGAACAGATCCGTGCCTTAAAGGGCATGAAGGAAATGGCAAAGATCTACGGATATGACATTTCCGGCCCGGCAACAAACGCAAAAGAAGCGATCCAGTGGCTTTATTTCGGCTATCTTGCCGCTGTTAAGACCCAGAATGGCGCAGCTATGAGTGTCGGACGTATCTCCACCTTTATCGATATCTATGTAAATCGTGACCTCGAGGAAGGTACACTTACCGAGTCCCAGGCGCAGGAACTGATCGACCATATGACCATGAAATTCCGTATGGTGAAGTTCGCAAGAATCCCGTCCTACAACCAGCTCTTCTCCGGCGATCCGGTTTGGGCGACACTGGAGGTTGCAGGTCTTGGACAGGATGGACGTCACATGGTAACAAAGACAGACTTCCGTTTTCTCCATACTTTAGAGAACATGGGTCCGTCCCCGGAGCCGAACCTGACGGTACTTTACTCCTCCCGTCTCCCGGAGAATTTCAAAAAGTACGCGGCAAAGATCTCCGTTGACACATCCTCGATCCAGTATGAGAATGATGATGTGATGCGTCCGGTATGGGGCGATGACTACAGCATCTGCTGCTGCGTATCCGCTACCCCGACAGGTAAAGAGATGCAGTTCTTTGGAGCACGCGCAAACCTTGCGAAGTGCCTGCTCTACGCGATCAACGGCGGTAAAGACGAGAAGTACAAGACAAAGGACGGAAAGCCGATGCAGGCTGGTCCGGAGTACGCACCGATCACCTCCGAGTATCTTGATTATGACGAGGTGATGCATAAGTATGACCTGATGATGGACTGGCTGGCAGGAATCTATGTAAACATCTTGAACCTGATCCAGTATATGCACGATAAATATTACTATGAGGCAGCTGAGATGGCTCTCATCGATACCGATGTACGGCGTACCTTCGCAACCGGTATCGCAGGCTTCTCCCACGTGGTAGACTCCCTCTCTGCGATCAAGTACGCAAAGGTAAAGGTTGTCCGCGACGAGAACGGTATGGCGACAAGCTTCGTAACAGAGGGTGATTTCCCGCGTTACGGAAACGATGACGACCGTGCGGATGATATCGCGGTTTGGCTGTTAAAGACATTCTTAAAGAAGGTTAAAAAGTACCACACCTACAGAAATTCCGAGCCGACTACTTCGATCCTTACGATCACATCCAATGTGGTTTATGGTAAGGCAACAGGCGCTCTCCCGGACGGCCGCGCGGCATTTACTCCATTTGCTCCGGGCGCTACTCCGTCCTACGGCGCTGAGCAGAACGGTCTTCTCGCTTCCTTAAACTCCGTTGCAAAGCTTCCGTATGAGTACGCTCTCGACGGAATCTCCAACACTGAGACCATCGCTCCATGCGCACTCGGACATTCTGAGGATGAGAGAAAGAACAACCTTGTCCATGTTCTCGACGGATATTTTGACCAGGGCGCGCATCACCTCAACGTGAATGTATTCGGTCTTGATAAGCTGAAGGACGCGATGGAACATCCGGAGAAGCCGGAGTACGCAAACTTCACGATCCGCGTTTCCGGTTATGCTGTTAAATTTATTGATCTGACAAGAGAGCAGCAGCTTGACGTCATCGCAAGAACCTGCCACGAGGCAATGTAAATTTATCCATTTAAAATCAGCCGGGAATGTTGTTTATTCCCGGCTGAGTCTAAATTATGAAGTTTTTTTCTGTCTTGGCATTGAGGTTTTAGTGTTTGCGCTTTTGCACCGCACTGCTCATTTTACCTTTATTTTTATCCCCGGCAGATTCCGGGAGAAGGGAAACTTTTATATGGAAACAACAGGCTACATTCACTCCATCGACAGTTTTGGTTCCGTAGACGGACCCGGCGTCCGCTTTGTGACATTCCTTCAGGGCTGCCATATGCGGTGCCGGTATTGTCATAATCCGGATACATGGAAATTAGCGAACGCTGATGCCGTTTCTGAGCAACCGATCTCCGAAAACGCAGCTCAAGCTCATGCGAACACTGTCCAAAATACAGCTTCTGACAGCGCAGCGCCTTCTTCCGTCTGTAATTATAAAGAAATGACCCCCTCTGCCCTGATCAGACAGGCGCTCCGCTACAAACGCTACTGGGGCAAAGAGGGCGGCATCACGGTCAGTGGAGGCGAACCGCTCTTACAGATCGATTTTATGAATGAACTTTTCCGTCTTGCAAAAGAAAACGGCGTCGGCACAGTGCTTGACACCGCAGGACAGCCGTTTACAAGAGAAAATCCATTTTTCTCAAAGCTCACCGATCTCATGGAAAATACCGATCTTGTCATGCTGGATTTAAAGCACATCGATCCGGAAAAGCACCGCGCTCTTACCGGACATTCCAACGAAAATATCCTGGCTTTCGCCAGATACCTGAATGAGATCGGCAAACCCATGTGGATCCGCCACGTCCTCGTCCCCGGCGTGACCGATGACAATGAGAATCTTCACGGCATCCGTGCGTTTTTAGATACGCTGTCCAATGTAAAAAAAGTGGAAGTTCTTCCGTACCATACACTCGGCATCTACAAATGGGAGTCCCTTGGAATCCCGTATACCTTAAAAGATGTGGATCCGCCGACAGCGGAATCTGTGAAGCGGGCTGAGGAGATACTTGGGTGCCAGAAATAGATTTTGCCAGCCCAGCACCACCGATACCTGTCAACGTCAGGTTCTCATACAAACACAATCTTTGACTATTGCTCACATAAGTAAAACACGTACTGCCCGAAGTTGATTCTACCTTACTTCAATCAGTACGTGTTTCTTTTATCTTTTCTGATTATAAATTTCTTTTAAATCCTCAATCGCAAGAACCGGATCCATCGTATGAAACATCATATAATTTCGTTTCATAACTTCGACTGCTGCTTGTTTATATATCTTTTTGCTGTCCTCACCGCTGTAATAATGCCAATAACGATAAATATAACCGATCCAATACAGGACATCTTTTGAAAATACTTCTCCGCCAATCAATCTTTCTGTCTTGGCATTTCCGATAACCTCATCTAAAAGATATTCTTCTCCTGCCCATTGCATACGATTATACTCGGAATCCAATGCTTTTGCCGTCTCAGAATTCATAAACAGTTTAATAAACTCCATGCTGCCGTAATTATGATCCGCCGACAGTTCAAAAAGTCTTCCCTGTATATCACAAAGTTTCAAAGCTATCTCATTCATTATCTTCCTCCGGTTTTTGCATTATCCAGAATCTCATCAAAAAATAAACCTTCACGGCGGTAGTTCTTGCAGATATCGTTCGCAAGAGAAACTCCCCTTGCACGATTTTCCTCAGCAACTTCCTTAATAAATGCCCTCTCTAAATATGAAAGTTCAATTTCCGCTTCGATATGAATTGCATCACATCCTCGCTGCGAGACAGCAACATACTGACTTCCTAATTGCAATGCAGAAAGGCTGTGCACCAATGCTGCATCTGTGATATTTCCAATAAAGAAATTATCAATCACATAAAACATTCTGTCATTCGCAATGCTTCCAATAAGCAGATCTTTTCCTGCTGCCATATTTCGATACTTGTTATAAAATTCAGTACCCTTTATACTCTCCATTCTTCCCCTGTTATATGCTACAAGCATTGCCCACTCAATATCTGCTGGTATCGTTAACATTTCAAGTTTATTCGTATCGATAGAGACAATATAAAATTTTGATTTTTCATAGTCACAAATCAACGTCAGTGCCTGACTTGGATCCGTTCCCATATAAAAACCTCTGCCAAAATCGCATTGCTTCCGGCTTTTCGGTTCGATCATTCTCTCTATACCGGATTTCGATCCATGATAAAGTAGCACCATTCCTTTAACAACTTCTATTTTTTTTGCCGCTTCCGTAATTTTCTCCAACGTCATATCATAAACTGGAACTGCCTGTGCCTTACACAACTCATACAATCTCATCTGCGCCAGTTTATTAGGAACAGCCCGGTCATTTTCCCAACGGTTCACTGTTGCAAAAGACACATTCATATGTTCTGCGAACTCGGTTTGACTCATGTTCAAATAAAGCCTAATTTTTTTTATCAAATTTTTCATGCTATTTCTCCAAAATATAACATTATTTATATAATTAAATATATCAAATATTATATTCTATGTCAATGTATCTACCGGAATCCACTTCATACCATGCAGTCAATATGTTGTCGTTTATTCTTTGCATCTTTTTTACTTCTCTCGAAACACGATAAATATCCGTTTCTAAATATTTTAGGGGTAATTCTGATACCTCATTATGTTTTATATCTGGAACTAATAAATTGTTTTTATCTTCTTCTATAATTTTTACATAATTACTATACAATACAGGACACTCAGCCTTTAACAAAGCCACTACATTAGGATACACTATTTTATTAACCATATCAGATGCCCGATATCCTGTAATTTTCATATCATTTGGATTGATATACACATGATTAAAAAAATCAATATCTATAATGCATCCATGAATATTTCCACTACCACCAATTTTTTTAATTTTCTCTGCGATTTTTTCTTGATAACGTGTATATTTATCTAAAGGTTCCTTGATGATTTTAATCACTCGATCCATGTTACTAAAAAAATATTGTATATCATTTATCCGTAATTTCTTTAATGCTCCACCATTCAAAATACATAATTGATTCTTCTTTGATTTATGAATAAAGCAATAATAATTATTTTTCTTCAGCATATAAAGTACATAAATATCCCTTGTAAAGGTCATTTGAATATTCTTTCCATGCATAAAATCTTGATATTCTTGACTTGTAATTTTATAAATCCCATCTTTATAACTCGAAAAGCAATCATAGTCATTATCTATCAAGAAATTCTTTAAATGTACATCCTGATTATTATATCCAATTTGATTATCCGCATATATTCTTTGTTCTCCGTCATCAAAAAATATATTTTTGTGCGTATGACCACTTACGTATACAAACTTGCCATGGTAATCACTATTCATTGACCAGTCCTCTTTAGGCATATGAGTCAATATGATAGTATTCTTATCATTAAGAATATTGATCAACTTATTATATAAACTTTCAAATTTTTTACTTTCCTTAATTTCTACAGTTCTATCAATCGTGTTTCTATATAATCCGATATTGGCATTAAACTTCTCATTATATCCAGAGAATCCAATTCCACCAAATATAACTAATCTTGCCCATCGAAGCATTTCTGAAATATCAGTATTCCTCATTTGGCATAGCTCATTATAGGATATAATTTTCGCATCAGCATGCTCATTTCTATAAAATAATTCATTATGTAATAAATACATATTATTTTCTTTTAATAGTTTTCTATATTTTTCTACAATTTTGTCCAATGTGAAATTTGGGAATTCCCACAGTTCATGATTACCAAGAATAAATATGAACTGTTTCCCCATGTGTTTATCAACTATATTTTTTCTTAACATCCTTACAAATAATTCGAATACAGAAAATTCTGCGGAGACGTCTCCTCCAATAAGTGTTAGTTCACTACTTTCACACAATATTCTATCAATAATTTTTTGCACTAAATAAATAACGTCTTCCTTTGATCTGCACTTCGCATCCATAATTTTATGCATCAAATGTAAATCCGAAATATAACTAATTCTTCTGCTTTTACCTAAATAGAAATTCTCAGTTCCTATAAACTCATCTCTCGATGTCTGTAGTATTAACGCTGTATCCTTTTCATTTTTCACAACCTCAGAGAAATCTCTAATAACATTCTTATTATATTTAAATTCATCATATGGAATTTTAAATTTATCACAAAGTTCACTAGTCATCTGGGCATCATGTAAATTTAAATTCGATATATCATTCAAGTATTTTAATCCAATACATAAAATAAGATTGGCATTTGATAAATTTCCTTTGAGAAAATATACAAAATCAAAGAAATATTTAAATTTATGGGTTCTTTCTTTAACCACTTGTTTGGCAGTATTATACCAAGTTTGTTCAATCCAGAAATATCCATCTTTATATATCTTATTTATTTTGTAACTTACATTTTTGTTTTTCATCGGTAGTTTTGTTGTTATATCTATTTTATATTTATCAAATTCTTCATTCAACTCAAATGCATTTGATAAATCACAATTTCTCAAATCTCCATTTCTATAGTTAATAAAATCATTAAATTTTTCAAAAGCGCGGCATATATAAATCGGATATTCCTTTTCTAAACGTTGTCCACTATTACTATTTGTATATCTACTAATACATGTTATTTCATAATAATAGTGTGTAAAATTGTCAAAAATGCATTTAACATCTTTTTCAATGTTATTATCATTGATATCTTTTACAAATTCTTTTAATTGCTTTTTATGTTTTGCATTAGTGACTTCCGTACCCTGAGAATAATTATATTCTGCAATCACATCCTTAGGGTCAAAAATAAAGCATAATCCTTGAACTGTATTAAAATCAATATAACAGTCATCCGATAAATACTTCATAAGTATTCTCATTTTTGACTTACTATATTGGTTGCAATAAGCATATTGATAAAAGAAAAAGTAAATCAACAGGTTCTGAGACAATGCTGTTTTTTCATATTCTTTACATACAACTTTCAACTCATCGTAATTAGTGCAATCATTGAAGGTATTTATCCATTGTTTAACTTCTCTTTTATTTTTTTCACATCTGTTATATTCATCAATATCTCTTTGTAATACAAGCTCCGCATAATCATCAATCGTTTCAGTTTGAAAGCATATCTTACTTTTTAGTTTTTCTATATTTAAGTGATATTTCTTCAAAATATCTTTCGGAAATTTATATTGATAGTAACAAGCGTTATCGTACACATCACCATCTAAAAAGTTATAAAATTCTTCAAATGAACCAAACAATTTTTCATCTTGATGAAGTTCATCTCCATTGTCGCCTGTATTTTCCCATTCTTCGACAAAGAACACTTGTCTGATAACATCAAATCCGCGTCTACCAGATCTTCTTAAATTGAGTTTTCTTTCTTCTCTAATAATATCCATATTCTGTTGATATTCAAATGGAATTTCATTTATTGATAATTCACTATATTTCAATTTTCCTATGATGCTTTCAATTTCTTTTCTCTTATCACATTTTTCATTTAAAAACACAATAAAAATCTGATTATCCGCTAAAACACAGTAT
>UMET01019836.1_pt1 | contig 14604 bp, 19 predicted proteins | sample 1964821 | NCBI WGS metagenome assembly UMET01 (sample SAMEA4836027, study PRJEB28245) | human gut metagenome | biome: gut microbiome; material: fecal sample | place: Denmark | collected 2008
CTTTTAAAGCAGGGGATGAGGGACTCGAACCCCTGTACCGCTTTTTATATAGAAGAAACTCTTTTCACGTACATGCAAAACATCGCATAAATACTGGATTCTTTACTTTTTCGATTGTACCAAGAACGAAACATTTACACCATTATACAACACGATGCAACACGAAATGCAACACGAAGATGATACAATATTCCCTCCCAGATTGCTAGTCTGGGAGGGTTTTTCTTTTATTTTACCCTGAGTTTCTGCCCTACATAAATCTTATTTGGATTTGCAATACCGTTCATCTGTGCAAGTTTCTGGTATGTCGTTCCGTATTTAGCAGCAATACCAGATAAGGTATCTCCTGATCGTACTGTATAATACACAGCTCCGCTACCTCCTCCGTTAATCTTATCTTGCACAGCTTTGTATCTGCCTCCCAGTACAGTTTTTCTGGTTTCTCCGTTTCCATATTTACCCTGCATAACTTCCGCTACTAAAGTGTCCGTAGAGGCACTGGCAATATGATTAATAAAATCCTGCACTTCCTGATAACGGGTTCCCAAGGCATCTTTTCTGGCCTGGTCTACGCCATATTCCCCCTGCATAACTGCAACCGCAAGGTCTAAAGTTGTACCGGATGGAGCAGGGCTTGGTGTAGGTGCTGGGGTCGGTTTCTGTTCTGTTGCTCCTGCATATTTATCCCAGGCCGCCGCATCCATATAAGCCTTATTCATGTCCAGATTGCCATTATAGCCTGTCAATCTTCCGGTACCACTATACTGGTGGATAGCAAGGCTTTTAAATGCTCCATAGCCTTTTCCGTCTGTCCATGGTTTGTCCCGATATCCGTTCTGTGGTTTTGCATTTGGATATTGTGCCATCCACAGAGGGTATCCTGCCTGTGCTACGGATGTCCAGTCATACTGTCTGGTAACGGATGCACTGGTGTACAGAAATGCTTTCACGCCTGTTTTCTGATATACTCGGTCTAAGAATTCTTTCGCCCAGGCGACGCCAAGGGCAAGTTCCTCTTCCCAGTCTAATACCAGGATTGCCTTGCCGATATAGCCTTGTACAGTCTTTACGAAAAAGTCTGCCTCTGCTACTGCACTTCCCTTACATCCTTTTTCTCTTGCGTAGTGGTACACTCCCACTTTCTTTCCGGCACTGATAGCCTGGTTCATAGCTCTGGTATAATCTGGATTTACATATCCGGTTCCTCCGGTAGCTTTTACAATTACAAAATCACAAGGAACTACATTTAAGTTAATTCCTTTCTGCCAGCTACTAATATCAATTCCGTTCATACTCATATTTTCTTCCTTTCTGCCGGTTGCGCCGGCGCAACAAAATGGAGGGCTTTATTCGCCCTCCGTAACCTCTGGAATACCTGCCACACTGGTAAGTACACTTACCACGCCTGCCACTACCGCACTAGATACCACCATCTGCCAATCTACTGCAGAAATTACTGCCCCGGTACCAATCACTGCAACGGCTGTCTGTGCCATTGTTTTGACCGCTCGGATTCCTGCCGCTTTTAACCATTTCTTTGTATCTACGGATACTTTTAATACGCAATTCTTAAACATACTCATTTCCTCCTTTACATGCCAATCTGAGAAAAGATAAATCCGACTGTGATGCTGATTACTGCCGTTAAGACGTATCCAACAACTTTTCTCCACATTTCGCCATCTCGGCTTTCCAATTCTTCCAGCCTTGTTTCTTGTCTGGACTGGCTCTGTGCCATCTGCTCCACGGACTGGGCAAGACTCTGCACGCTGGCAGTTAGTTCCCCAATCTGCCGGACAGTTTCTTCCAAATCGCCCAGCCTGTGGTTCATTCGCTTGTGTTCATCTTCCATTCTCCGGCGGAATTCCTCATGCTCCGCCCTGCTGATAGGTGTGTCCATATGCTATCTCCTTTTGTTTTTTTCTGCAATAAAATAAGACCCGTTAAGGTCTTGCACGTATTTCCATATGTATTTCCTTTCCTGTTTGCTAAACTATATAGTCCTTTAGTGGAGTTAATCTAATTCATTATTTATTCCAACAGGCAATAGGAATACATCTTGGAACTCTGCACAATTATCAGCAACAACTTGAGATAATGCTCTCTGTCGTACAAATGAATCATACAAATACCCTAAAGATGTTAAATGCCAACCAGTATTTCGTATCTCATCACCAAGTTTGCCTGTCTTATAATATTCATTATACTCCGCATCTAAATCAACCAAATACACGCCCGTAAATCTTAACTCTGATGCAAATTCTCGTATCATATTGTTTATTGCCTGAATATTTATATCTGAATTCCGTGGATGTGGAATAGTACATAGGAATATCGGGGCTTTAGGTGCAGTCTTTTGAATCGTATCAATAATTTTTGCATAATTGCCATATTCTGTATCTGCGTTCAAGGACATGTCTGTAAAATTAACATCAGAAATACTTCCGAGCGGTGCTTGTGTATCGTTTGCCCCTAAAGCGATAATATATGCTTGGCATAAATTAGCTTTGTCAATAAGCCTAGGATAGCAATACTGTTCTGATGGATTTAACCATAATTTAGAAGTTACTCCACTTCTACCGAAATTTAGACAAGTATTTCCAATTCGTCTTGCAAGGTATTGTCCCCACGAATAATAAATATTTCTTCCCGAAACGGTTTCACCGTCTTTTGATACGGTGTGTCCTACGGAAAGACTATCACCAATCAGTCCCCACTTTTTAAATAATGCAAATTCACACCCATTATATATATCATCAGGAGATTCAAGTGCGTTCACTCTTGCTTGCAAATCAGATATGTCAGCATCTATGTTATTTTTTGAAAACATGATTTTAGCAAAATAAGAAATGCTAGGATTATATGTAGAAATTCTTACATATTTTGCACTTTCTGGAATTTCCACCTCATAAGTTAGTTTACCTGCTACTCCTACAATGCTAATATCAGGTAAAAACAATTTATCAGCATTGAAAAATGCAATAACCCACGACCATTCGCTACCGTTGCATTTTGCTGATATATATTTGAAGTTTTGACAATCAATATAATCTGAGCAACGAGCATTTTCATCATCAGAATAACCTATATATGTACTATCTGATGGATTAGCATTTAATATACCATGTATATTCATTTCTATATCAAATTCAAATTTATTTTGTATTTTTGATATATTAGAATCAATTTTCTGAATTTGAATAGTATTAACGTTGCACAAATCGTCTATTTTTTTTATTTCATCAGCAACTGGCATTGCCATAAATGCGGAAACATTTTTAACTTTTTCTTTCATATTATTAAAATTAACAATGATGTATTTTGCAGAATTTGGAACTGTGACTTCCTTATCTACATATTCTGTAGAATCTTCTGATGCAATAGAAGATATATATTGCAAATTTAAGTCATAAAATGCTGCAAGTCCGTATCCATATTGTGCAGATGCACTCCTTCCACTTACTTTTATTTTTTTTACACCATTAGAAATTTCTGTCTTTGCATAACAGGAATTGGATGCTTCGTATTCGTCTTTTGTGTCTAATTGAATAAGTTTCCCCTCAACAACTTCTATTGGAGTTATTTCTTTCCACCCATATATATTAGCTATATCTTCCTTTAGTTTAGCAATGCCCGTTTTATTTTCTTGTATCTGCTCCCGGTCTGCAATAATCTCCTGTGCCGCACTCTGCACAGCCTGTACCTGCTTTTCTCCTTCTGCAGAGACATTCCCGGCCTGGGTTGCTCCTTCTGTCTGTACTGCCTCGATAGCTTCTGTCTTTGCTGTCTCTACCGCCCTTGTAGCCGTACCCTGTGCCGCCTTAACAGATTCTACAGCATCATTTCCGGCAGTCTGCACACGCTCTGTCTGTGCTTGTCCGGCGTTGTTCACATCTGCAAGGGCTTGCTGTGCCTTTAACGTAAAATCCTGTGCTGTCTCATCTACAAGATTCTTATTGTCTAAGACTTCCTGCCCCATCTGTTTCACAATGTTCTTTGCCTGCTCTACGATAGCCTTATCCTGTTCTACCTTCTGTGCTGCCAGTTCTGCATTGTCCTCTGCTACCTCTGCCCCTGCCCTTGCCTGTGCAGCATTGTTCTCAGATTCCTTTGCGGCCTGTTCCGACAGAGCTGCATTTGTAGCGGATGTCTGTGCCTGTTTCGTCAGCTTCTCTACCTTCGTAACCTGTTCATCTATCCCAGACACCGATTCTACGAGTCTTTCAACCTCTTTCCTGTCCGCATCTGTCTTCTTAGAATCTTCTCTTGCCTGCTCCGAATAATATTTCGCATTATCCTGTAACCTTTCCGGCAAGTCTTCACTGCCATGTGCCCAGCCTTCTGCCTGCCTCTCTGATTCCGCTGCCGCTTCCATAGATTTTCGGACTGTTTCCATTACTTCATGGAAGATATCTGGATTATCCCCGCCCCCAGGGACCTCCGGCTTGGGTCTTGCCTTTACTCTCAGCGTAATCCTGTACTCCGTCTGGCCGCTGGTTTCGTCTGTAATGTAGATAAAAGCATAGATACTGTAATCGTCTTCGGTATCTCCATTTTCCAGCATGCTGTCCGGAATCGGTACGTCCGTTACCCCGTCCTTAGTAATTCCAATACGGGTTTTGGATGTTCCTCCTGTTTTCTGCAATGCAAAGTGTATCTCTACCGCCTGCGGGAGATTCAGACCCTGGATGCGGAGGATTTGACCGTAATCGTACTGGTCCAGTTCTTCGTACTTGCTTATTTCCTTTTCCCCTGGTTTAAATGCTACTATTACCATGTCTCATCACCTCTTAATGTCCGTACACCTCAATCAGCGCCAGGTTGCTGCTACACCACAAATGCAGATATTTCTTGTTTCCTGATTCCATAAAAATGCTGGCGTCGGCGTTCTGGAATAAAATCTGCTGTGCAGTATTTGTTTCGTTTGTCTTTAAAATCATAGACGTAAGAAACGTAGCGTTGTGGTAGGTCTTGTTTTCTTTCCGGAAGACCAGGGTAATAAAGTTAAATTTATCAATGTCTTCACTCAGGAAGGCTTCCTGTCCATTCCCCGCAGACCCGCTCCACAGCTTTGTCATTTTCCTGTTATCTATCATCTTTTTCAGTTCCATGCCCTGTCTTGCACTAAGGGCCAGGTTTTCGTCTTCGGATTCCAAGTTGTCCACCACAGCCGCAAATGCATGCGGGCTAAGTTCTTTCAACTGCACTAGGGAATCCACGCCCTCGATTGCGGTACCATTCAGCCGCACCCGGCAAAATGGTTTCTGGCTTACGGATACGCCGGTACGGATGTCCATGTTGTTAATTGCCGGGTCTTCTGCACTTCCGGAGGCTGGTGTCCCGTTAATTACTTTAAATTTCACATCTTCCACACCGGTATCTTCGTTTCTTGTGTATTCCAGCACAACAATGTCCCTTCTCAACATCCCCTGTGTGCCAGACTGGATGGAGATGTTTTCAGATTCCCCATATCCAATATAGATTTGCCTTCCATCCATCACCGCCACGCCATCTTTAATGGTAATCTGGTTCGCGGTCTGGATGGCGGTCTCCATCTTGTTTCCCACCGGAAGGATTGCCGCATCCCCGAAAATCCCCCGGTTGAAGTCTGCCCACTGTTCTGCCGTTACATGGTCTTTTCCTTTATAGCCTGTTACAAGTTTTACTGCCATTATTCTTCTCCTTCCACTTTGTGTTCTATGGTGATAACTCCGTTTTCTACGCTTACAATCTTCTGTACAACCGGTTTCTGCAGATGGAGGCCGGTCTCATAGTCCCTTCCGGCAACAATGTCCCCGATCTGGACGTTAATGCCCTGTACCTTCATCTTCATAGCCTTGGAACTCATGCGCTCTTTTAAACGCTTCTTCCCGTTTGAAATCAAATCCTCCAGGGTTTCTGCACTGCTGTAGTCATATACCTCTGTGCGCTCCTGCAAGCCTGTGTAATACTTCTTGTCCTGTAAAATACTTCCGTCTAGCTGCGCATACAAATGCACCACCTGGCGGTCTTTTAATTCCCCTTTGCCAAGGCAGATAAGGTGGTTGATTCCACGCCTGGATTCCTTTAGGTTAATGGCAATCCGGCTGTCCTGGGAAAACTCTACCTCTTCCGACAGATTTTGAATCGGGACTGCAGAAAGGACAACAAAAAAAGGCTCATTCGGACCTCCCTGTTTAATCTCGATATTAATCCTTGCATTTTCCTTTTCCAGCATCTTGCCAAATCCGGTTAAAGCATCTGTGTAGCGGTCAAACTTGTAGTTCTCCATCGTAATGCCGCTGGGGCTTTCCGGAATGGTAAAAAACTGGTCATAAGAATCTTTCAGAAGTTCCCTCATGATATCGTGAGCGTCCCCGGAAACTACACGGTAATCTTCACCGGCAGGCGGTTCTATCACGATTTCCTTTAAGAATCTTCGAAAAGAGTTCCCCATCCAGGTTTCCTTGCTGTCACTGGTCCAGGAATCCAGTTCTTCTATCAAGGCACCGTATTCCGTTCCGGGGCAAATCAGGTACATCCCAAAGTCTAAGAAGCCCCTTTCACATGTTATTTCCACATCATTAGTATCCCCGATATCGAAGTCTATGGCAACATTGTCCGGGATTCCTCCTAATTCCATCTTATTCTTGTCGCAAATCAGAAACTCCATTTTGGTTCGCTCCTTTCATCTAATAAAGTAAGGTCTATTCCGTAACTTCCCGGCCAGGTCACAACATGCGCCCCTGGCGGGATTTTCTGGAATACCGACATGTTTTTCTCCCTGGAATTGTACAGGGAGGTTACCTCTCCCATCCTTCCAATCTTTAAAACAGTTCTGTCCACGCTGTTAATGACCATGCGCTCTCCTTCGTAGATGGTTGCATATACGGTATACGGATGCCCGCCAATCATGATGCTTGGATTGTCTGCAAATCCGTAAACAGTCAGGATAAAGTTGCTGTCTGCAAAAGACGGATTGTTTATGGTTCTTCTTCCGTAGCTGGTCGCTACAAAGTCGAAAGGGAATCCAAACATGGGGTATTCAATTTTGATATCAGATGTCCTTGCGAAATCAAAGGGAAATTCCCCCAGTACTGCCTGGTTCTCAAGCGCTTTTTCACTGTAGGTTCCGCCGGATACCGCGGGGTACTGGATATCAGGCTCTTTTACAGGAAGTTGCTGTGAGTGGAACTGGTAGAAGGTTTCTTTTATCCAGAATGGATAATCCGTCACAAGCCCAAATGTGCATGAAATCATAACACCTGTCTCCCAGTTCTCTTTCTTGCTCTCTATAAAGTAGCAATTAAGATAAAACTCATCTATATACAATTTCCCAGGCGACATTTGCAAAACATCATATTCAAAAATTTCTGTAAGTTCATTCAGTTCTTTTCTTGCACTTTTTTCCTTTTTTAATACATCTATGTTGATTTCTTTTGTAGAAATTTTTTTATTAAACCCAATAATTCTGTTTGCCTCTTCTAGAACCTCCCATTCGTAATCTAAAATGTCTGATATTAACATTTTGTATGGCATTTTATTGAGATTTAATTCAATGCCTGCGCTATTTATATATCTCACAATCATGTTGGCACTATCCCCCATTCTATTACGGCTCTTCGTACCTGTCTTTTATTTAAAACAACTGGCTTCTTATTTGCCTTATTCATAGCCCTTTCCTGTGCCTCTTCTATTTTTTTGTAATCAATATCATTTCCTGTATAATGGTTAGTAACGCTTCTTATTGCACTTCCGGTTGTAATAGGAGTTCTTCTTGTAACTACATCTGCCCTTTTTTTCATGCTGGAAATCACATCAGACAATTGTCCCGTCATTTCATTTATTGGAATATTTCTTTCAAATCCTATTCCCATTCCAAGGGCCATATATTTACCAACCTTATCTCTAAATAATCTTGAAGGCGAATTAATTCCAAGAAAGTCGCATGCTGCGTCATACGCTTTTTTTGCTGCATTTTTAGCGGCATTTACAATTGTGCCAACAGCTCCAGTTATACCAGAAGCAATTCCTTGTATGATGTTTAAACCTATGCTTCCCCAGTCTTTGTTTAGGAACGCTTCGCCCAAATCTGCAATAATACCAGGGATTGCTCCTATAAGGTCTGGAACCTTTTCTATAATACCAGCCAGCAATTCTCCTATAATTTCAATACCTTTTTGCAAAACTTCTGGAAGATGAGATGCTATCTCTGCAACAAAATCTATCAGCATAGTCCCAGCTTGTTTTATTATTTTAGGAGCGTTCGAAACCAATCCATCCAGAAGGCTCAGAATCATATTAACGCCGCTTTGCAATATAGTTGGTAGCATATCTATAATGGTTGTATACCAATCTGTAAGCATATTAAACGCCTGCTGGATGATTGTCGGCGCACTAGATATGAGCCCATTAAGCAAGCTCGCTATCATTTCTGTTCCAGCCTGTATCAACTCAGGTAATCTGTTCAATATAGATGTAACAAAATCACCAAACAACTGCAATCCTTGTTGTATAATTAACGGACCATTTTGACCTATTCCACTTGATAGTGTCGATACGATATTAAGCGCAAGTTCCGCTAAAACAGGAAGCAAAGTTATAATTCCATTAACAAGAGATTGTAGAATCTGACCGCCTGCGGATAAAATCTGTGGCAATAACGCGTTTAAATTAGTAACAATTGTACTTATAATTTGAATAGCAGTGTCTATAACTCCTGGTAGACCTTGAGCAATTCCAAGGAGCAGATCTGATAATATTTTACCACCAGCCTCAATTAAACCTTCGGTTCCTTTTGTTCGAAAAGCTGTTGTAAGTTGGTCTAACGCATCAATAGCTGCTGGAAGCAGTTCTTTCCCTATAGACTCTGTAATCGGCTTTACAACCTCACCAAGCAACTGTTGCGCATTATCTTTTAGCGTAGAAATCAGGCCATTTATTGTCTGACTCTGCTTTTCCATAGATTTGAAATACTTCCCGCCCTCAGACGTAGCTCGTTTCATAGAATCGGTAATTTCATCTACAGAAAGCGTTCCCTTGCTAATTCTGTCATAAAGAGAAGCCATAGATTCTCCTGTACTTTCAGAAATCTCCTGAAGAGGGTTGAACCCGGCTTCTATCATCTGTTTCACATCTTCCAGGGATACCTTGCCCGCTGATGACATCTGTCCATATGCCATTGCGATACGGGACATTTTATCTGCAGAACCTTGAGAAATATCTCCCAGCATCATCATGCTATCCATGGCTTCATCTGCTGTAAAACCATAGTTCATTAGGAGCTGTGTTGTATCTGCTAGTTCTGGCAATTCAAACGGCGTTTCCGCTCCAACTTTTTTTAGGCGTTCTATAACGTTCGCTGCCTTTTCTGCTGAGCCGGTCATAACCTCAAAAGAAGTTTGATAAGTTTCTATAGAAGCATTATACTTTACACCAGCGGTAACCGCTACTCCCATTGCCGCAGCTACGCCAGCAACAGCGCCACCTAAGACAGATAACCCGCCTTTTGCAATTGTGCCTAGTCTATTTACTCCTGAGTTAAAACCGTTCTCATCAATTGCTGTATCAAATTTCAATGAACCATCATAGCCCACTTTACTCACGTCCTTTCATGAATAGCGCAGGCTCACAGGCTCACTTCGACGCTTATTTTTTTATTTCATTTTCTTTTTTACAAATCCGGCACTTAATATAAACACCGCCATTCATAACTGCTGTATTATCGTACAATGCAAGTTTTGCACCGCAGTTTTTACAACAAAACCATTCTCTTTTAAAAACTGGATATTGAATCTTTTTCATGCAAAAACATCCCCAATTTCATAATCTGACAATGCCTCCTGTGGTAACTGTATGGAATGTTGAATTTTTTGAATCCTTTTTCTTTCTTCTTTATCCTTAATAGAAGAAAGGTCTATAGACCGATACATAATTCTTTGTTTTATTTCCGTATCTTCTGAAAGTCCGTCAAAGAGCATACGGAATTTCCACCAATGTAAATATTTAATAGATAACAAATCTACTCCATAATCTCTCAGAAACCCTGATAGAATATAAGGGAAATCCACAGAAAAGGAAAAAAGCGGTTTTTCCGCCTTTTGTTTTTCCTCTTCCTGATTCTCTTCCTCAAAATCTTCTTGCTCAGAGCAATCTTTCTCTAATGCTTTCATGGAAACAAAGTTGCTAAGGCTATTAATACCTTCCTCTATATCCGGAACTTCTTTCAGAAAATATTCATTTAAAAGCAAAATCTTTTCTGTTTCCGAAATATTATCATCTTTTAGCATGTCCAGAAGTTTTATGTACTCCCTAAAGTCCGTTACAATAGGAATAATTTCCCCACATACCTGAATAGTAACAGGCAAATCCTCATAAAACAGATTCATGACATCACTTCTTTACTTTGTATTTTGCAAAACGACTATTCCTCTTTTTGTTAATTTCTTTCACTTGATTTGAACAAAACGAAATAAAGGAATCATAACATTCTTCGCATAAACCAGAATGCTTCTTACCCTTAAACAACCTGTCGGCTGTGCCCTGTCCAAAAATATCATCAAACAGATTCCAGAACATCTCACAATAGTCCTTTGTGATTTCAGAAAGTTTCCCTGCTTTCTGTAACTCTTTTTCTTTTACCTCAATATACTGGAAGGCATTCTCATACTTTTCCTGGAAATCTGCGTCTTCCATATCTACTTCCAATTCCACATCATTCCATTTCCATATGCTCATAAAATCTTCGTCCCTCCTATGCTGGAATCTCTCCTTTAGTGTATGTTGCTGTTTTCCATTCATCTTCACTGGTAGCGTACCCTTCCTCGATTTCTGACACAGACTTGAAATTACCAGAATAAATCAACGCATCCGTTCCGTCACCATCTGTATCTGGAATCACTGCATAAGTCCTCTTTGTTGCCTTGCAATTTCCTTTTCCATTACCAGAAAACAAATCCACGCTTATAATATCCACATGGGTATCGTTTCCTAACAGCTCTCCGTCATGAATTTCAGATAATCTATCATGAACGGGTGTGTCCGTGTGTCGGTCATAGGAAAACTCAATGGATGGCGCATATCCAACAACGTCTGAGCGTTCTGCATCTTCATCCACGTACTGTCTTGAGTATTCTTTTGGATTCTTACTATTTGTAAGAGTTGTAAAGTTAGTCATTCTTTCGAACTTTGGTGATTCCGCTTCTTTACTGACATTCATAAAGGCAACTCTTTTTGAACGCTGCACAATTTTTTTCTTTGTATCTGCCATGTTATACCTCCTGTATATAAATCAATCGGCATTCTATACGATATCTGGCTTTTTCACCATCCACATCATATAGATAGCCGCTATTTAAAGTTTCTAATTTTACCGGGACCTTACCTTGTCCAAGTTCTGGAAAATCCTCACAAAAAGTCTTTTTCTCCAACCATTCTTCAAACGCCTGGTAAAATCCACTGTTTTCAATATTAATTCTTGTGTCCTGGTCATATTCCTCTTCACTGGTAAAAGCAAATTGGTACTGTTTTTTTGCCCCTCCATCTACGTAACGTTGCAGAATAGGGTCACAGGGCAGCGGGTCAATAGAATAGCCCATATCTGCCCCGACATAATCCACATTCACTCTCCACTCTTGGAGAAATGGACACTGCAGAACGAAATCTCTGATATTTTCAATGAGATTGGACAAATTTTGCGGCTCCTTTCAAAATAGAATCTTTGTGACGGTTCTTCATCCGTTCAAACCATTTAGATTTGGTTTTATGCTCATAGTATTGTCTGCGTGCATAAGGAGCAATTTGATTAATTTCTCCGCTGCCAATGACAGACCCTAATGTAGCTGATTTTACCAAAACACCTGTTCTTCGTGGCGTTTCTGGATTCATCCTACGAACACACTCAGAATCCACAAATTCTTGAGCATTGGAAAAACCAGCCTCTTTATTTGGTTTAAATCCCGGATTCCAATCCAGCCTTGCTATTGTCCTGCCTTTTAAATCACCTTTTGTGACTTTATAAGTGGATATTGTTCCCCTGGGTGTCTCAATTACGAACTTCTTTTTCCCTTTTCCCATTACACGCCCACCGCCTTTATATGCGGATTTCCCCCGAAGGTATTATAATTCACTGACGTAATTCTTGCCTTTTCCAGTCCTTCCAGGTCTTTCACTGTTTCCATTTTCGCAGCACACATTCCTTTTACCACGTAATCGTCTTTTTTTAACGTCACACTGGTATCTGGAATTCGTATTGTGTATACATCTGCATTTTTCCTTCCGTCTGTAGTAATAGAAGATTGTTCTTTCTTAAACCACCACGCTTCCGGCACATAAAACTGTTTCCAGGTATCTAATCTGGTTTTAGGGTCATATATCCGGTTGTAAATGGTTATATCTGTATTGGTCAGCATCCTGCATCAACTCCAAAATCCATCATTCCTGTATGACCAAGATAAACGTAGGCAATCTCATACAGTTTCCCATCCAGTTCCTTTTCGGTTTCGAATGCAACAGAATAACCGTCTGTATTCTCAGACGTTTTCCATTGTCTTTTTTCCTGCAAGAGAAGGAACTCTGCCATTTCACACACTGCACATTTTGCCTGGTTTTCCCATGGCTGGCCTTCCCAATTCTCAGGAAGGCTGCCAAAGGTAAAATGCTGCAGTCTTTGCAGTGCTTTTTGAGACAATCTTTTCCAGCTCTGTTCAGACAGATTTACTCCGCCATAGGAATCTATATAAAATCCATATGTCACTTGCATAGTAATCTCCTTATTCCGCTGCTGTATGAACGTAAATACCATCTTTCTTATTATCGTAAGCTTCTGCAATACCAACAGTGCGGTATCCATATTTCCATGCATCTGCATCCTGGTTCGCCTCTGGTGTAATAATCTTAGACACTGTATGTTTCTGGAACTGGATGGCCGTCTGCTTATCTACAATCAGGAAATTAATGGCCTTACCAGCTTCATTCTTCTTAAATCCACCCTCTCCATTGGCATTGAGGTCGATTTTAGAATAAAATCTGCCTTCTGGCACTTTCACGATACCAGCAAAGCCTTCAATCGCTTTCTTAGATGCGGTGGTATCTAGGTCTTCAATCATTCCATATACAGTTGGATTGATAAACAGATAACAAGTTGCAAGATTAGCCTCTGCATTTTCGATTTTGCTTCTGGCCGCCCTCAGAGCTGCCAAAGCTGCCTTTCCATTTTCAAGGGCTGCTGCTACAGTTGTTACACCATCAATAGATGCGTAATTAGAAAGACGGTAGGCATCCAATTCTGGAACAACCTTGGTACGAAGGAATTCGCTGGAAAGTCTTCCAAATGCTACACCGGCAGTTTCAATGTTGTCCACTGCATCAATTGCAAACATACGTCCTCTGTCATAAGTACATTTCTTAGTTTCATAATCCAGAGTAACATCACCGGCTACATATCCAGTCTGTTTATTGTAGTTTGCCAATCCCTGCATAGACATTTTAGGGATTAGAATTTCGTTTGCGTTTGCCCCTTCCCTTGCCAGTTCGTTTGGTCCATCCAGAACTGCAGTTAAGGATGCCAATTTATAAATCTCATCCAATAAAGTGGAATACTGTTTTCTTAATGCGATTGTATTTGCCATATTCTTTTACCTCTCTTTTCTTATTTCTTTTCTGCCGGAAGTCCCATAGCTGCTCTGATTGCGGAAAGATTTCCAAAACCACCATCCCCGCCATCTCCACCTGTTGGTCCCACAGGATTGTAAAAAGGTTCATTAGCTCCAAATAAATAAGCATCTGACTCTTTTGCCGTATCAAGCGCTTTTTTGATGTCTGCACTCTGGTCTTTAGACTGTTTCAGGGTATCAATATCAAGAAGCGCCATAACCGCCTTTTCGTTTCTGCCGCCTGCTGCCTTAATCGCACTCTTCAGGGTGTCGGAAAAAATTCTGTCCGCTTCTTTGGCTGCGTATTCATCATCTTTGGCTTTTAAATCTCCCTGAAGCTTTGTAATCTGTCCTTTCAGGTCATTTACATCTACGCCGTCAAACTCTTTCAGCTTGTCATTGACCGTATCAAGAGAAGATTTGTACTCATCTCTCTGACTTACTGCCTTGTCATAGTCAGCTTTTGATTCAAAATTTTCCTTCCAGTCTTTATCAAATGCCGCTTTTTTCTCCTCTGGGACTTCCAGCCCATACTCCTTGAGAATTTCGTAAATAGTCACTTTCTTATTCCTCCTAAAAAATATTTACCCAGTTTATTGCCTTGTGGCAGGGCATAAAAACAAGACGCTTCACCCTGCGTCCCAAAGGGAGATAATTGGATCACCGCCTCTCTACTGATAACCTCTTACCATCAAAGCAAACCGTATCACCGATTTTGGCTGTCTGGTCATTTATCCTCACCCCTTTCAATACTTCTGCTCCGTCACAGATGACATACAGAAATTTTACTGTTTTATAGTTTATACGGTCTGCCAGCCAGTTTGGAGCTAGCATATCCGCATCTTTGGTTATTTCATATTTTTGCATCATTCTTCTGTATGGCAGCTATTTGTGAGTTTCTTATAAACGTCCTCATAGAGTTCCTGCTTGTCTCCATTGAATGTGTATTCTGCATAAATACCATCACCAGAAA
>UMET01009980.1_pt1 | contig 14540 bp, 10 predicted proteins | sample 1964821 | NCBI WGS metagenome assembly UMET01 (sample SAMEA4836027, study PRJEB28245) | human gut metagenome | biome: gut microbiome; material: fecal sample | place: Denmark | collected 2008
ATGATCTTTCCGATTTCATATCCGGGACCGGCGGCCTTTTCCTTTATGTGTTCATGGACCCGCTCCATCGCCCGTTTGACGCGTTCATAGTCAAAGGGTTTTAAGAGATAATCCACCGCCCCGATCTCAAAGGCCTTTACCGCGTATTCCTGGAACGCAGTGGCAAAGATGATCAGCGTGTCCGGCTGCTTTCTCTTTATCATGGATGCCAGCGTAGTGCCGTTCATTCCACCCAGATTAATATCCACAAAACACACATCAAAGGTCTCATTTTCCAGCATTGCAAGAAATTCTTCGCTTCCGTCGGCCTCCGCGATCTCCGCCTCCGGCTCACACTGTTCCACCAGATATTTAAGTTCGCTTCTTGCCGGGCGCTCATCGTCAACTACTGCTATTCTCATACCTCATGCCTCCCATGTTCTGTCAAAAACGCCGCTGTTCCAAACAGCAGGCTGCTGTCATCTGTTCTTTCAGAAGATCGTCAGCCTGGCGTTTTCTCCTGCTGCGCGCTTCCAGCCGCGCTGTCCGGAATGTTCATCCGCACGTCCGTCCCTTCTTCACTTGTCACGATCTGGAGTCCGTAGGACTTTCCGTATAAGGAGATCAGTCTCTGCTGCACGTTCATCATTCCGATTCCTGTGTGTTCCACTTTTTCCCCGCCGTACAGGCTCTGGACGATCCGGTAGTCCATTCCCGGTCCGTTGTCGATCACGTCGATCCTCGTGGACCGTTCCTCCCGTTTTACGTTTACGATGACCTTTCCGACTCCTTTTTCCCTCTGCATTGCCCCGTGATGGACCGCATTCTCCACGATGGGCTGTAAGATCAGGTTCGGCACGCAGCTTCGCAGCGCCTCCGGATCCGCATTGATCTCGATCGAGAGACGTTTTTCAAACCGCGCCTCCTCAAGCATCGTATAGGCTTTTACATGCTCAAGTTCCGTGTCAAGAGTTACCATATAATCGGTATCCTCCAGCATGCTGCGGAAATAGGAGCTCAGTGCCAGCAAGAGCTCCCTCGCCTTCTCCGGCTTTTCCCGGCAGAAGTAGGAGATCGTATTTAAAGAATTGAACAGGAAGTGCGGATTGATCTGGGACTGCAGGGTCCGAAGCTCCGCTTTTCTCAGCTCTTCCTTCTGTTTCTCCATCTCCGAGAGCTTGATCTGCATCGCGAAGTGATTCGCCAGTCCCGTGACAAATTCAATATCCGCCCGATAGGAATAGGCATTTTTCTTCACCAGCATCACAAGCGCCAGAACCTTTCCCTCATCGAGGAGGATCGGTGCAGAGATGATCACATTCTCCTTATAAAGAGGATAAAATCCGTCCTCCGGTAAAGGCACGCGGCTGATCCTCGTTGTCTTGAAGGTCTTTGTTGCAGATAAAAGTCTCGGATAATTGTTCTCTGTGAGAACGATACTGGAAAATGCCCCGCTCCTTGCCAGAAATTTCATGTCATCGATCAGTGCCGCGCCCTGACAGTGGTACTCTTCCATAATAATGTCGATGATCTTTCCCGCCGTCTTCCGGTCCTTCTCCACAGAGCCAAGATACGGGGTACACCGCTCGGCGGTTCTCATTGCGAGGGAGACCTTGGACGCAACCTTCAAGTCCTCCGTGTTGAAGATCGATTTAAAAACATTAAAGAAGATCACCATGCCGACGGAATTGATGATCACCATCGGAACGATCACGATCTTTACGATCTCAACGGCCGCATCAAACGGTCGGGTGAGCAGCAGGATCAGAACAATATGGATCATCTCGGAAATGAACGTGACTCCAAGCAGAAATGTATTCGAGTACTGGCGGTTTTCCTTCTTCTCCCAGCCGATAAAGGAACCGATGATCCCATGGATGACCGCGGAGAGCACACAGGCCACCGTGGAGATCCGCTCAGGGAAGATCAGATACCGGTGAGCCGCCGCAATCGCTGTCGTGATAAAGCCGGAGACAGGACCGCCCAGAAATCCGGCGGACAGGACACCGATCACCCGGGCATTCGGCAGCGCCCCTGTCACCTGAATCCCAATGTAATCAGAGATGATGCAGAAGACGCCGAAGATTACACCGAGAAGCACCTTTTCCCAGAGCCTTTGCCAGACGCTCTCTCCTCTTCCTTCCTCACTTCCGCCCTCTTCATTTAATAGAAGTCTCTGGACAAAGTCCATCTTCGTCATCATGAAGGCGAGCACTACCAATAGGCAGATGTTAAAGCAGATACTGTAAATAACATCAAGCAGCATGTTGTTTCCTCCTGTCTCTGACGATCCCTGTTTTTCTATATCTGTCCGCAGTTGTTATTGCAATCTGCGCAAAACCTCCATTTCGGAATGTCTGCGCGTAGCATGGATCACAACTGTCCGACGCCTGACCCGGTGTGTTCTAACAGACACATATAGAAAAACAGGGACCGCCGCAGTAAATTTTCTGCAGCAGTCCCTGTGCATTCACTGGTTATCTATGAAGGTCTACGCTGCCGCCGGTGCACTCTTCTTTGCAGCTGCTTTCTGGAATACGAATACAACTGCGCAGATCACGATACCTGCGATATCTGTCACAAGACCGCTGTCGATCAGGAGATAAGCGCCAATGAGGCTGGCAATTCTCAATACGATGTTGACCTTTGTGAACAGGAAGCCTTCGACTGCTGTACTGATTAAGAATACACCAACTGCAGCAGTTACTGCAACCTGAATCGCTTTTGCAAGCGGAGTATCAAGCAGCAGAAGGTCTGTATTGTATACAAACATGTACGGAAGAATGAATCCTGCAAGCGCAAGCTTTACGGATGCCCATCCTGTCTTCATCGGACTTCCGCCTGCGATACCTGCTGCCGCAAAAGCTGCAAGGGCAACCGGCGGTGTCAGGTTTGCGAACATTGCGAAGTAGAAACAGAACATGTGGGCAACCAGGGCCGGGATACCAAGCTGTACCAGAGCCGGAGCTGCGATCGTGGATGTAATGATATAGGACGGGATACTCGGAAGACCCATACCTAAGATCATGCAGGTGATCATTGTGAATACCAGTGTGAACATCAGGCTCTTTCCTCCGATGCTGATGATGGTATTTGCCATATTCAGGGCGAAACCTGTGATAGAGCAGGAACCAACGATAATACCAACGCAGGCGCAGGCGATCGCTACGGATACGGTAGACTTCGCGCTCGCTACCATCGCATCAAGAATATCCTGGAAGGTCATTCTCGTATTCTTTCTGCACTGTGCCACAATGATCGTGAATACGATCGTATAGAACGCAGCCATGATAACCGTCTTTCCGGAGAAGAACAGCATGTAAACGAGGAAGATGATCGGAAGTGCCAGATGACCATACTCCTTCATGACCTGGGACATCTTCGGAAGCTGATCCTTCGGGGTTCCCTGCATTCCCATCTTCTCAGCCCTCATCTGGATCTGGAACAGGATGCCCATGTAGTAGATAACTGCCGGGATGATCGCGGATAAAAGAAGTTCGTTGTACTTCATGCCAAGAGTATCTGCCATGATAAATGCGGCAGCACCCATAACCGGCGGCATCAGCTGTCCGCCGACAGAACCGGTCGCAACAACGGCACCTGCGAACTCGTCGTCATAGCCGGATTTTTTCATAAGCGGGATCGTGAAGGAACCGGTCGTAACAACGACGGCTACGGCTGCACCGTTGATCATTCCGAGAAGACCGGAAGCAACGACTGCTACCTTTGCCGGGCCGCCCTTTGTGCCGCCCGCGATGGCGTTTGCGAAGTCGTTGAAGAACTGACCCATGCCACACTTGTTCATGACTTCACCGAAGGCAATGAAGAGGAAGATGTAGGTGGACGCGACGTTGACCGACGATCCGTAAATACCTTCCGTGTTCGAGAAGAAGTGGCTCATTAACTTCTGCCATGTATATCCTCTGTGGAGGAAGATGCCCGGGACATCGATCGGGATGAGTCCCTGCTTCGTGCCCATTAAGCTGTAGATCATAAAGATAATGGAGATGATCGGGAGTGCCATGCCGCAGACACGTCTCGTTGCCTCCAGAACGACCAGGGTTAAGAGGGTACCGATCACGACATCCATCATGTCCGGCTTTCCGGCACGGTTGATGATGTTTACATAATCTACGCACATATAGATCGGAACTGCGGCTGACAATGCGATAAATACATAATCATACCACGCGATCACTTTGCGGCTCGCTTTTTTCGTAGCCGGATAAAGCATGAAGGCAAGAATCAGGATCATGCCGACATGGATGGAACGATGCTTTAATGTTTCCGGCATGTAAAGACCGGATGCGAAAACCAGATGATATAAGGTAACGATGATCGCGAATACCCGGTAAGCTTTCTTTAATACCGGGGACCCGAACTTTCTCGTCTTGCTCTCTTTATCAAACTGCTCGAGGAGTTTCTGTTTTTCTTCCTCGCTCATCTCTGCTTCCGCTGTACTGGGGACGATGTTTTTTTCTTTTTCGCTCATACAGATTTCCCTTCCCTTCGTTGTCAGAGTTGTTGTCGATGTTTCTTCAGCAGTTTCCTTTTCTTATTTTTCAAAACCATTCCGGATCCTCAGCACCATTTTTACGTGATGCGGCATGTCAGAGCCCTGAATCAGGAGCTCGCCATTCACCTTGATGTTCTTCAGGGCTGTCTGGGAATTGATCCAGTTGAACTGCGGAAAGACGCTTTCGATCTCATCCATGTAGACGAGTCCGTCTTCGTAGCGGTATTTGCAGTCCATCTCTGCCGGAATTCCGGCACCGAAGCCCGCGACCGCGATGGTGTGGAGAAGGAAGCTTCCGTCTTTCTGTATCTCGTAATACTCGTACCACGGAATATGCTCAAAGGAATGTTCCCACTGGAAGGAAAGCTCATCACCGGTCTTTACCGGAATCTCCCGGTAAACATTTCCGGTCTCAAGCTCTTCGATCACCAGAATTTTTTTCTGCTGCCGTATAAATACGGCAGCAGAGATTGCTGTGATTACCAGAAGAACCGGAATCAGGATTTTTAATTTAGTTCTCAGGAGTTTCATAACCGTGATCCTGCCACCACTTCGCAGCACCGTCATGAAGCGGGATCTTTACATCGTCAACACCGAAGGAAACATCGATGTTCTTATCTGCTGTGTTGTGGGATGCCTTGATGGTAGCGATTCCATCGTCGGAGAAGATGCAGTCAAGCATATCGTAGACCATGTCATCGGATACGTCCTTATTTACAAGCATGATATTGTAAACGAATACGCTCTCCACGTCCTCTTTGTTGTTGTATGTATTGGCCGGGATCGTGCTTGCGGAGAAGAACGGATACTTCTCGATCAGGTTATCTCTGCCTTCGCCGTCGATCGGAACGATCACCATATCGTAGCTGAATGCCAGCTCGCTGACGGTTGCGTTCGGAAGACCGGAGGTAACGAATGCCGCGTCGCACTGGCCGTTCTTCATCTGGTCGATTGCTTCGCCGTAGGATAAGTAGTCAACATCACTGTCCTCATATGTCATGCCGTATGCTTCATAGATCATTCTCGCATTTAACTCAACACCGGAGTTCGGAGCACCGATACCGACTCTCTTGCCCTTTAAGTCCTCAACGCTCTTGATGCCTGTGCTTGCCACGGTTACAAGCTGTACGTAGTTCGGCCAGAGTCTCATCATGGCTCTCAGATCCGGCTCTGCCTTCTCAAACGCACCAAAGCCCTCATACGCCTGTACGACGGAGTCCTGCATTGCGATTGCAAGCTCTGCCTCACCGTTTAAGATCAGGTTGATGTTCTCAACGGAAGCGCCGGTTGCCTGTGCGGATGTCTTATATCCTGCATTTCCTAATGCGGTTGCAAATGCGCCGCCGATCGGGTAGTAGATACCACTCGTAGGACCGGTTGCGACTGTGACAAACTCTTTCGCCCTGTCAATGCTCACGGATGTGCTGCCCGCCTCTGCGCTGGAACCATCCGCCGCTTTCTCAGTTACGGCTGCCGCTGTTGTGTCAGCTGCTGCTGTTGTAGATGTACTGCCGGAACTGCTGCCGCATCCTGCAAGAGCTGCTGTCATTGTGAGTGCCATAGCTGCTGCTGTGATTCTTTTCACTAATCTCATACTGTTTACCTCTCCTTCTTTTTGTTTACCCGTAATTGTCCGGTCCCACCCGGATCATTACATACCCACTTTTCAAATGCTTCATATTCTTTATAAATATTTCACATTTCATGTCTAAATTTTAACGTAAACGTAGCTCTGATACAATGGGGTTCGTGCAAACTGCACAAAATCGTGTATGAATGGTAAAAATTGATGTGTGAAATGCAGGAATAAGACAGTTTTCCTGTGAATCTATATGATATTATTTTAACAATTCTTTGCACACCTTTGCGATCGATCGATGAGTTCGCTTGATAAGTAGGAATTGATCGTTCCCGTTAATATATTGCTTTAATTTTTTAAACTTTAACGCGCGTAAGTGTTGACTTTTCTCTCTCCTGTCTTTATACTATGGACATAGCGGATCACGCCTCGCAGGCTTTGCCGATTTGGAATACAAAGCACCGGCATTCTTTCTGCGAGATGTGCGTTATATAACGCATGACCGGATATTACATCAATCATATAGAAACAGGGGAGTAACCGCTTATGGGAGCAATTGTAAAAGTAAGAAATGTAAAATTGGGAGACGGAATGCCGAAGATCTGCATTCCGGTTACGGATACAAATCTCGATGACCTGAAAAAATCTGTAAATCTGATCCGGAATACTCCGTTCGACCTGATCGAATGGCGCGCGGACTTCTACACCGGTATGGAAGATCCCGAAGTCCGGACCAAGGCAATGACCTTATTCCGGAATGCTTTAGGAAATATTCCGGTGCTCTTCACGATCCGTACCAGAGTGGAAGGCGGAATGATGGAGATCGATACGGAGACCTACACGAAGACGATCCTTGCCGTGATCGACAGCGGTCTCATCGACCTCGTTGACGTGGAACTCTCCCGTGGGGAAGAGACGATGAAAACGATCATTGCGGCAGCCCACAGGGTTGGCGTGAAAGTCGTCGCTTCCCGCCACGACTTTACCGCAACGCCGGATAAGAACATCATCATAAGCAATCTCTGCCTGATGCAGTCCCTGGGCGCTGATATCGTGAAATTCGCGGTGATGCCGCAGTGTGAGCGGGATGTCCTGACTCTGCTTGACGCAACGTTGACCATGAAGGAGGAGCACAGTGATACCCCGGTGATCACCATGTCCATGAGCCCCACCGGCGTCATCAGCCGTATCTGCGGTCAGCTCGTCGGCTCCTGCGTGACCTTCGGAACCGCAGGAAAGGCATCTGCGCCAGGGCAGATCCCGGCGAACCTGTTAAGCACGTTCCTGCAAACGCTGGCATAAATGACTGTTCACACGGATATGAGCTCCTTCACAACAATCCCCCCTGTGTCCAGCTCCCCTCTGCTCACTTTCTGTTAAACCCCTATAAGCTCTAAATACCTTTACCATAAATTGTACCCGCTCAATGCGAGATCATATTCTCCGCAAAGATCCCATACCCCCTCGTCGGATCGTTGATAAACACATGGGTCACAGCCCCGATAAGTTTTCCGTCCTGGATAATTGGTGAACCGCTCATACCTTGAACAATGCCGCTTGTCAAATTTAAAAGTTCCTCATCCACAACACGGAGAACCAGGCCTTTATTTTTCTGAATGCTGCCGTAATCCACCTTCTGAATTTCGATCTCATAATCTTTTACTTCCCCGGACACATTGCTTCGGATGTACGCAGTTCCCTTGTGAGTATCCTGTCGGAAGCCGACGGGAATCGCATCGGTTTTTATTGAATCCAGAAAATGCTGGTTTACGGTTCCGTAGATTCCCTCTGCCGTATTCTCCTTCACTTCCCCCAGTTTTGTTCCTTTTCCGTAATAGATCACTCCCGACATGACTCCCGGCTTTCCGGTCTGGCCTTTTTCGATCCCGAGGATCTGGGTCTCGTAGAGTTCCCCACCTTCAATATCCACCAGTTCCCCGGTATCACTGTCACTGATTCCATGCCCAAGAGCACCAAAATTTCCGTTCATATCCACATAAGTCATGGTTCCGATTCCCTGAGTATCATCCCTGACCCAGGCACCAAGCTTATAGCTTCCGTCTTCCGCAAGAACCGGTGTCATATCAACCTCGATCCTGCGACCATCACGCCGGATTCCGAGCGCCAGCGTCTTTCCGTCTGACGCGCTCACCGCGTCCACCAGATCATTTTTATCTTCCAGATCTTCTCCGTCCACCGTCTGGATATAGTCTCCGGACTTTAAAAGCCCGTAAGCAGGTTCCACAACGTTTCCCGTATCATTTGTGATCTGCCCCGTCCCAATCACCATAACGCCCTTTGATTTTAAATAGATTCCCACCGGCGTTCCACAGGGGATCGCATAAGATCCATCCACTACCTCCACCTGAATGTCTTTCATCCGGATAAGTCCCAGGAACTTCATTCCAACCCGGTAGCTTCCCTCATTTTTCCCATACATAGAGACTGAATCCGGGCGTTCGATCCGGATCATTCCTTGCGGGATTTCTGAAGCATTCTTCAGGACAACCTCCTCGCTGTCACTCTCAAAGGTCACTCCGGGAGGAAGAGCGAAATGAAAGACTTCTTCCTCATTGACCACCAGATTCAGCCGATCCGGCACTGCATACCGGATATAGACCCAGGAAAATCCGATTGTAAAGACGAGAGAAATCCAGAATATCCGGATCAGGATCCGTCGAAACGATTCTTTTTTCATCATGGCAGCTCCTCCTTTATTCATTCTTTATCTGCAACGCCGCTGTCGCGCCTGCACTGCAGTTTTCCGAAGCTGCCGCTTCCCTTTTATCGTTTCCACTTTATCAGACAGTCATTCCCATCCGTCACAGAAACCGTTATAAAAAAAGGAGAGGCAGCTTTTTTGCTCCTCTCCTATTATGTGATGCTTTCTTATTTTCACCCTGTCAGTTTTTTCTCATTCTGCCGATTCATCCCGCTGTTTGAAGTACAGCTCTGTGATTCTTCGTCTCCTCGGCCAGACGTTTCATCTCCTCGGCATTTTCCCGTACTTTTTCCGTAATCTCAGCTCCGCCTAAGAGTCTTGCGAGTTCATCCACCTCATCCTTCTCTGTTAGTTTTCTGATTTTCGTCGCAGTCACACCATTCTCCACAGATTTTTTTATTTCAAAGTGCGTATCCGCCATTGCCGCGATCTGCGGAAGGTGGGTAATACAGAGTACCTGGTGCTTTTTTCCGATATAGGACAGGCGCTCCGATACCTTCTGGGCAGTCCGTCCACTGATACCGGTATCGATCTCATCGAAGATCAGAGTTGGAATATCGTCCGTGTCCGCAAGGACCGTCTTGATCGCCAGCATAATTCTTGAAAGCTCACCGCCGGAAGCAACTTCCCCCAGCGGCCTTGGCGGAATACTTCCCGGATTTGTAGAGATCAAAAATTCTACCTCGTCGGAGCCGGCTGCCGTAAAGTGATCAGTCCGGCGTACATCCACCCGAAATTCCACATGAAGGAAGTTCAGGTCCTCAAGCTCCTCCGTGATCCGGTTCTCCAGAATCTTTGCTGCTTTTTCTCTCTCCTTCGAGAGCCGTCCGCAGAGAAGTCCCAGAACCCGCTTCTGCTCCTCAAACTCGGCTTTTGCGGCAAACGCCAGTTCCGCATAGTTTTCCAGTTCCTCAAGGCGTTTTTTCTTCTCTTCCAGACATTTTAAGACAGCTTCCTCGCTGTTTCCGTATTTTGCCATAATTCCACGGACAAGATCCAGACGTTCTTCCGTCTTTTTAAAATCTTCCCCTGAAAACTCCATCTCATCCATATAGTCTGAGATCGACCTGCAGATATCCGATAAAATACTTTCCGCGTCAGAAAGACCAGCAGCGATCCCGGACAGTCTTTCATCGTAGGCTGCCACACTTTCCATCTCACGGTACGCACGGCCGATCGCATCTCCATCTACCGCCTGATAAGCTCCCTGTAAGCTTTCCATAATCTTTTGACTGTGGGAAAATTTGCGGAATTTCGCCGCAAGTTCTTCCTCTTCGCCCGGTTTTAATGCAGAATTCTCAATCTCATCGATCTCGAATCTCACAAAATCAAGTTCTCGCTTCCGGCTTTCCTCATCCAGAGAGAATCCGTCAAGCTTTCCTTTTAATTCCAGATATCTCCGGTAACTCTCTGCCACATTTCTTTTTAAGCTTCCCGTCTCTCTCCAGGAATATTCATCAAGGATCTCCAGATGCTTCTGTTTATGAAGCAATGACTGGTGTTCATGCTGTCCATGGATATCGAGAAGCTTTCCGGTCACGGCTTTTAAGCGCGCCGTCGTCACTGTCTCGTCATTGATCCGGCTGATGCTTCTCGTCTGGGTGATCTTTTTTGAGATGATCAAAAGACCATCTTCATCCGGATACACATCCATTTTCTTTAATTCTTCCCGTTTTTTCTCGTCATCAACCGAAAAAATAAGCTCAATATACGCATACTCTTCCCCACATCTGATCATATCCCTTGACGCTTTCGCGCCCAGCGCCAGGGCAACAGAGCCAATGATAATCGACTTTCCGGCTCCGGTCTCACCGGTCAGGATATTTAAACCGTTTCCAAACTCCACGTCCGCCTGCTCAATCAGAGCAAGATTTTTTACATGTAAACCAACAAGCATCCTGTTCCCTCGCTTTCCCTCTATGAAAATAAAACATTTGTTCGATTTGGTAAAACGAGTATAGCACACATACGTTCGATTGTCCAGTGTTTTTCGAACAGTTGTTCTCTTTTTTCCGTTCTGTTTCCTAAAAAAATCCCTGCACAGCAAAACCAGGTAATTATCCCGTTTCTGCTCCGCAGGGCTCAATATTTCTGCAATATTCTGCCTTAAACAAAAAAGTCCAAAGCCTATTTTCCTCCGTAACTGTTCAGTAAACAGTTACGCGCAAAAATCCATTCCAAATCGGCTGTGCCGATAGGATTTTTGCCTTCTATTCTAAGTTTTCTTACGGTCAGCGCAGTAAATGCGCAGACCTACTGAACAGTTACTTTCCTTCAATGATCTTCTTCAGCTTATCCATCAGAATGATCGTGTCATCCACGGTCCGCACCGCGCACATGATCGTATTGTCTCCGGCCACACATCCGACGATCTCATGAAAACCGATCACATCCAGTGCCTCAGCGACTGCCATCGCCATACCGGAAACCGTCTTGATCACAAGAATATTCTGTGCCATGTCCATGGACACATAGCAGTCCCTGAAAATACGGATATATTTCTCGCCAAAATCTTTCTGATGCTGCATGACTGCATAGCACTGGCGGCCATTTTTTCCAGGAGCTTTCGTGAGCTTCAGTTCACGGATATCCCTCGATACTGTCGCCTGTGTCACATGATATCCGGCCTTTTTCAGATACTCCGCAAGCTCCTCCTGCGTCTCGATCTGATATTTTCCAATCAGCTCCACGATCTTACTGTGTCTGTCAACCTTCATGTCTGCTGCCCCTTTCTGATCTCGTCCTGTATCAGTGTCCGTTTCACTTCTTTTGAAGAAATCCGCACACCGTCCTGCGTGTCCTGCAGCGCTATTCCGCTGTAAATTCACGCGTCGTACATCTTCATCTTTAAAATATCAAGGAATGACCGGTGATCAAGCTTCACAACTCTTGTCACCGTCTCTGCCTTTGTGATCTCAATATAATCCCCATTTTCCAGCCGCACTAACGTGTCGCCGTCAAAAGCCGCCACCTGACTGCCCCGGTTTGTTGCCGGGATCTCGATCCTGATCCGGCTATCCGCTCCGAAAACGATCGTTCTCGATGTCAGCGTATGCGGGCAGATCGGTGTAAGGATCATCAGCTGTCCGTCCGGCTGGGCGATCGGTCCCCCCGCCGACAGATTGTACGCCGTGGATCCCGTAGGAGTCGCAACGATCATACCGTCAGCGCTGAATTCATTTAAGAACTGTCCGTCCACGTAAAGCTTTAGTTTTAATACCCGTGGATCTCCGTCCCTTGTCAGGACGATATCATTGAGCGCAATGCTCTCTTTCACCGGCCTTGCGTTCCGGTAAACACAGCCCTTCAACATCATGCGTTCCTGAAGTTCATAGCAGTCCTCCAAAAGCGCATCCAGAAGCTCCTTTACATCGCCTTCCCGGCCGATCTGGGTAAGATAGCCGAGGCCGCCGAGATTGATACCGATCATCGGAAGATTTCTCCCTGCAAGATCCCTTGCCGCCTGGATCAGGGTTCCGTCCCCGCCCAGCGTGATGACACATTCGGTATCCGCAGGTACCTCCTCCGGATCCGTATACGGATTTCCATGTCCGGACACACTTTTCCCCAAGGAAACTCCCGCGCCGTGAGTCTTCAGGTACTTTTCAATAGCCGCCTGCATATTCTTCGTATTCTCTTTGTCAGGATTTGCAACGATGTAAAATTTCTTCATAAAATTATGCCTGTTATGCCTTATTTATCCAGTGTCTCGTGTGCCTTTTCAACGATCTCGGAAGCGCCGATGGTGTCGTTCGCAAATGTACTTCCATCCGTGCAGTTTCTTAAATGGAGCAGATATTCGATATTTCCCTCCGGCCCCTTGATCGGGGAGAATTCCAGGTGCAACGCCTCAAAACCGATGCTGCCCGCAAAGGACGCGACCATCTCGATCACCTCAAGATGCACGGATTTTTCACGGACAACGCCCTTCTTTCCGACCTTCTCACGCCCTGCCTCAAACTGCGGCTTGATCAGACATACGACCTCTCCGTCCGGCTCCATGAGCGCCTTCGCCGGCCCCAGAACCTTCGTCAAAGAAATAAAGGAGACGTCAATGGATACAAACTGGATCCTGTCCGGGATCTCCTCCGGAGTCACATAACGGATATTTGTCTTTTCCATGCAGACCACGCGCTCATCATTTCTGAGCTTCCACGCCAGCTGTCCATGTCCCACATCCACAGAATAAACCTTCACTGCCCCATTCTGAAGCATGCAGTCCGTAAATCCGCCCGTGGACGCTCCAACGTCCATACAGATCTTTCCCTCTAATGTCACGCCGAAATGTGTCATGGCCTTCTCCAGTTTCAGGCCGCCGCGGCTCACATATTTTAATGTGGTTCCGCGCACCTCCACGTTCGCTGTCTCGTCGAACATGGATCCCGCCTTGTCTTCCTTCTGTCCATCCACATAGACGATGCCGGACATGATGACCGCCTTCGCCTTCTCTCTGGACTCCGCCAGATTTCTCTTTACCAGCAGAACATCCAACCGTTCTTTCATTGGCTTTGCTCCTTATCTCTTCTCGTTTAAAAATTCCTTCTCAATGCGTCTGATCACAGAATCGCTGTTAATTCCAAGCATCTCCCTGAGCACAGAAACATTTCCGTGTTCTACATAGGCATCCGGAAGCGCGATCTGGATCACGCGGATCTCCGGGTGTTTTTCATGGATATATTTTGTGACATACATGCCCATGCCGCCGCGGAGAACATTCTCTTCCATGGTGACGATCAGTTTATGCGTCTTGCAGAGACGATCGATCATATCCGTATCGAGCGGCTTTACAAATCTTGCGTTCACTAAGGTACAGGGCTGTCCTTTTTCCTTTAATTTTTCCCGGACGTGTTCGCCGGTACTCACCATGCTTCCGAGGGCAAAAAGTGCGATTTCCGACTCCTCGTAGAGCATCTCCGCCTTTCCATATTCGACAGGAGTGCGAAATTCTTCCAGTCCGCGGTACGCCTGTCCTCTCGGATAACGGATGGCGAGGGGCGCGTCAAAATTCACGCCGAACTCCAGCATGTCCTGAAGCTCCCAGCAGTTTTTCGGTGCCATGATGTTCATTCCGGGCACAAGACTTAAGAAGGAAATATCAAAAATCCCCTGATGTGTCTCCCCGTCGCTTCCGACAAGACCAGCCCGGTCGATGGCAAACAGCACTGGAAGCCCCTGAATACAGACATCGTGAAGCACCTGATCATAGCCGCGCTGTAAAAAAGAAGAATACACCGCAACTACGGGCTTCAGTCCCGCTGCCGCCATACCTGCCGCCGATGTCACCTCATGGGCCTCCGCGATTCCCACATCAAAGAACCGTTTTGGGAATTCCTTCGCAAACTTCGTGAGTCCTGTTCCGTCCGGCATGGCTGCTGTCAGAGCCACGATTCTTTTATTCTTTCCGGCAAGTTCGCAGATCTTCTCTGAGAATACATCCGTGTAGCTCGGAAACTCCTTTTTCTTTAAAGGATTTCCGGTCTTGATATCGAATGGTTCCACACCGTGGAATCTCGCCGGATTTTCTTCCGCCGGCTTGTAGCCTTTTCCCTTTTTCGTGATAACATGGACTAAGACCGCATGCTGGACGCGCTTCGCCTCCTTAAATACACGGATCATTTCCTGAACGTTATGGCCGTCCACAGGCCCCAGATACGTGATCCCCATGTCCTCAAATAACATTCCCGGAACAAGGAACTGTTTGATCCCGTTCTTTAACTGGTACAGACCGTATGCCAGCGGTCTTC
>UMET01000533.1_pt1 | contig 14519 bp, 15 predicted proteins | sample 1964821 | NCBI WGS metagenome assembly UMET01 (sample SAMEA4836027, study PRJEB28245) | human gut metagenome | biome: gut microbiome; material: fecal sample | place: Denmark | collected 2008
TATACTGGCATGATTATTCCTAATACGATAGTCCCCGGTCTCGATAATATTCACACCATATTTTTCTTGCAGATAGTAAAATTTATCTTTCATAAATCCTACAACAATCGTGATATCAGTAATACCCTTTTCATGCAGCTGCCGTATCTGTCTCTCAATCAATACTTCTCCGTTTACAGGAAGTAATCCCTTAGGCCTTTCAAAACACAGAGGCACAAACCTGGAAGATACACCCGCTGCCAGTATAATGGCATTGTCCACCTTATGCCTCTCCAAATACTGCACGCCTTTTTCGGTAATTATCCCTCCTTTTGCATACCCCTCCTCATTCAGCCGTTCGAACTCTGCATCAATTACAGAATAAGGCTTATACAGTTTTCGTGCAGCCGCCCGGCTGTCCCATCCGGTGTTGTCATTTAAATACATTAGAATATCAAACATTATCTTATTCATTCCACTCTCTCCTCATGAATCCGGAAACTCAATTTTAGAGACCGGATGGCATTTTCTCTTTTCAACAGGCGGTAACGCCATATAATTGCCATACAAAAAACGTAAGTACTCATCGGCATGTCTGCTTCCCTTTAATATCACATGTTCAAATTGAATATCAACCGTATCCTCGTACCATTCCCGCTTATATCCAAAACATCTGTTACACGCCGGGAATGTCAGGCACTTTACCCATTTTGAATATTTTTTATTGCGATGTTTAAAGTAGCTGCGATAACTTGTTTTCAGTATATTTTCTGGTATCATTGACAATCCACAGAACAAAAGCCCTTTTAACCCTTTTTCCGTTTTTTTCCCCACAACAGACCAAAATACTTTTCTATATAAAAAACTCACAAAATTGCATATGCTTCTAAAAAAATAGTTTTCAGGAACATTATCACATATGAATACATCTAAAAAAATACCTTGATCATATTGCATATGCTCCTGATTCAAACGGATAAATTGGGAATCTTTGCGGCGCAGTTTCGCATATCCCCATCTGTATCCCTTAGTATTATCCATATCCTGAAGATAAAATCTCTCCTGATCCAGTTCCTCATTACATTTTTCTTTGAATTTCTCATATTCAGAACGTACCATAATAACATCCGCGTCATCATCCCACGGAATAAATCCCCCATGCCTGACAGCCCCCAGCAACGTTCCTCCATCAATACTATATTTAATCCCGGATGCCCGGCAAATTTTATCTAATTCCACCAATAACTCTAATTCTACTGACTGTAATTTTTTTAGTTCCTCCTCAGATAATACATGCCAGGCCGGCATTCTCTGCTTCAAGATATTTCACCTCTTTACCCGAAGGATGCTGTTGTAAACACATCCAGTCCATTGTATATTATCCCCTGCTATCTCCATGTTTTTTCACAACGCATTCCGATGCATGTCCATTATCGCAGGAGCCGTATTTTTTCAGAAAAATGTCAAGTTCTTTTATATAATTTTCTTTATCAAAGTTTTTAATAGCTTCCAGCAATTCCTAATTGTGTATGGGTCTGTAGATACAGCCACTCTGAAACAGAGACATAGAAACCTCCGTTGCTTTCATATTCTTTTTCACCACTTTGGTATAGAAATACCGGTTTTCTTTGCAGGGAACAATTCCGCATCCGAGAAGAATAGTCGGTTATGACAACATCGGATGCCGCCAGAAATTCCTGAACTACTTGTTTCTTGTTTTGTATTGACTGACAAACGGTGAAAGCGATACAAAAGTATATTTTCACCATCAAATTTATGGTTCAATGTATTGATGACCAACTCCATGTTATCCCAGATTCTTTTTTATATCCGCAATTCTTTGCCATGTACACCCCTGTCTCGAAAATGGGTAATAGGTTTAAAACATTTAAAATCTCTTTTAACGTTTTTGATAAGTCAAGATGATAGGCTTGATATACCAGCATCTCCTTTCCACCCATAATTTCAAATTCACCATCGCCATATCGCACAAAAGAACACTTTTCCTCAATTATTTTCCATGTTACCTCTTGTTTATTTCCAATTTTAGGATATTGGTATCTATCTTTATTTTATAAACTATCTCATAACCAATATTATGAAAGCGGACATTTACGATTGATTCCAGCTGATATATAATTGCATCATATTTAATTACAGAAATTACGATATAGTCATAGTCGCTGCATATTTCATCCGGAGAGAATATTGTCTTATTCTCAAAAACCTTACCCTTTTTATCCGGAGCATTATCAATGAAACCCAGGACAGTACATTCTTTCGGATTGATTGTATTCAATACCTTTTTACTTTTTTCCATTCCTCCATATGTATATCTTCACTTACTGTATACCTCCCCGACAAAATCAATTTCTTCTTTTCTGGTACCGTTCATCCTACATACGCTTCCGGTTCATTCAAAATAATGTCCGTTATCCCCAGTTTATTAAGCCGCTCCAGATCCAGTCTTGTCCCTGTAGGCTTTTCCGGAAACAGGTGTCCCCCCATCCAGGCCCGCACCGTATACCCCTGCAGCTGTTCTGCCGGCAGATCCATCGCCTTCCAGAAGGGATGCAGTCCTGCCGCACCACACCCGCCCTTTAGCTTATACATGCAGTCCGAAACCTTTACATCCAATATCCCCAGTTCTGCCTCTGGGTCAAGATACTTTATTTTCTCCAATGACCGCGCATAAAAGGTTGAATATACGACCGAACCTTCCACCCCCCGGTTATGGACCATATCTATGATCTTCTCCTCCATCCCCTCATATGGAAGGATGCTGTTCTTCAATTCAATATTAAGCTTCATCCCTGCCTTTAATCTTTTCTCCAGCCGTTCAAAAACTTCTTCCATGGTCGGAATCCCCTGACATGGATGATTTCCTGCATCTATTTTCAACCGTTTTAATTCAGCCAATGTATAATCCTGGACACATCCGGTTCCGTCTGTGGTACGGTCCACCCTCTCATCATGGATGACCACAATCTGTCCGTCTTTCGTCATCTGGATATCCAGCTCGATTCCCGCAAGTCCCTGTAACTGTGCCGCCTTTTCAAAAGCAGACAGGGTATTCTCCGGATATCGCTGGCTGCAGCCTCTGTGCGCCCATATTTTCATTCTCTGCTCTCCATTTCCATGAATCTCCCCATGATATCTGCCAGAGTGATGGAATCCTCTGATGTCAGTTCCAATCCAGGGCAGCCCTTTTCATTTACCATATTTAAAAATGCCCGAATCTCATAACGCAGCCCGTCTCCCTGAAAGGATTCCGAAATCTTTTCCACTTCCAGCGGATTTTCATAATGCACTTCCATATTCGCGGTTTTCCACCATGGCGCTTCCGCTACCACATATCCCTTGGTACCAGCTATCATCAGCCGTCCCTCCGCCTTTACCCCCAGACCGCAGACCGCTGCTGCCAGTCCTCCGGGATACCGGAAGGATGCCTTTGTAAACACATCCAATCCGTTTTCGCCTTTTATGGATGCAAACCGTATGTCTTCAAAACCATTTCCCAATAGCTTGACAACCGGAAGCAGACAATAGCTGCCAAGTTCCGTAAAGCTTCCTCCGTAAAGCCTGTCATTCAGTTCCCTGCTGTCTGTGGATTCCAGCTTGGTAAAACACGCATCCACATAACGTATGTTCCCAATGGCGCCGCTGCGGGCTATCTCCAGAAGTTTCCCAAATCCAGGGCAATAAGCTGTCTTTATTCCTTCAAATAATACCAGTTTATGTGCCACGGCATAAGCAAACAGTTCTTCCGCCTGCTCCCGCTTAAGTACAAGAGGCTTTTCACACAACACATGTTTTCCCTGCTTGAGGGCTGCCTTGATATAGGAATAATGTGTTTCATGAGGGGACGCCACATATACAAGGTCAATCTCCCGGAAAAATTCTGTTAGATCTCCACATGCCTCAATCCCCCATCTGGCCGCAAACTGCTCCGCGCTTTCCTGGTGGGGATTATAAACTCCCTTCACACAGATACCGCTTACCAGACGTACTTCCGGCATAAACCGGTTAGCAATCCTTCCCGTACCGATCACTCCTGCCCTCTGCATCCCTTTACCTTGTCCCTCATGCATGGATCATACCGCCTATCATCCCTTCTGTCATATCTTCCACTCATGTTTTCCATTTACACCTTTCCCGAAAAACTCAATTCTTCCGGCAAAATATCTCCCAATCCCCGCAATCGTCCGAAGCACTTCTTCCTTCACACTTTCCGGAAAACTGTTCATGGAGGGGAACGTCTCAAAGTTCAGCACACCGTCATATCCTGTCTCCCGAAGCCCCGCAAGCAGCCCCTCCCAGTCAAATCCGTCCCCTGCCTTTCTTCCGAATGTGTAGGGAATCTGATGCAGGTCCTCTATTCCGTCATTTTCGTGAAGATGCAGGATCTTAATCCTGCGCCCCAGCCGCAGGACCGTTTCATAGGATGGCCGCTTCACCAGGTTTAAATGACCGGTGTCCAGGCAGAATCCAAACCGTTCCTCACCCGCTTCCTCGTTCAGGCTGTCAATATACCGCACAGCCTCATCCGGCGCGGAGCATACCCCCTCCACCAGCCTGCCGCCCACGGATTCATACAGGTTCTCCAGGCAGATGGTCACGTTATGTTCCCTGGCCGGTTGGATCAGATTCTTAAAAAACGTCAGGTTCTGCCTTCTTTCTTCCCGGCAGGTTTGTCTGTACTGCATCTTAAAGGGATGAATAACCACATAGGGAATCCCCAGAAATCCCGCGATTGCAAGGCATTTGGGAGTCACTGTTTCTATCATAATCCGGTTCTGCTCCTCCCTTCCCAGCACCCATACCGGGTACGGGGCATGCATCTGGGACCAGGAAAGGCCGTATTGTTCGGCTCCTCCCTGATAGGAGGTAAAATATTGCAGCAGCTCTTCCATACTCTGTTCAAAAAAGCGGTTCATCTCCCCCTGGTAAAGCTCTGAATTTTTCAGAAACACATCCAGATTCAGGTCAATGCAGTCAAATCCGGCTTTCTTAATCCGTTCAAATCCGGTTTCCAAATCCAATAACTCACTGTCCAGGATTCCTTTGGACTGCACTCCTATCTTCAACATACGCCTGCTCCCTTTTTTTCAACGAGATTCTGATATCTGAAAAAATATTTATCGTCATATCTTCGCCATCTTATTCCCATAGCATCCAGCTGCTTTTCAATGCTTGCATGGTACATGTTGCAGATTAAGACAAATGGCGGATGTTCTTTGTCTTCCAAAAGCACAGACGGAGGCCGTATGCCCACGTTCTCCCGCATACCGCCCCACAGCGTTTCATTGTTATCAACAATAAAGGACGGCGGATATGCATCCCCCCAGACTTCCATATAGTTATGGAACATTCTCCCTGCGCCGAACAGCACCAGGCCCCCCGCCTTCCCCTCTTCTTCTGAATCTGCTTCCGGCCGCTCCGCCTTTAACGTTTTCTTTAAATATTCCTCCAGCTTCAGAATCCCTTCCCATTCCAGGGCCACAGCGGATAGCAGACGGTACCAGCCCGGCCGCAGACAGGCGGGGGTTACTTCAAAAAGACCGGCAATATCATAAACAACCGGACCCTTAAACCCACACATGGCCAGGGCACCTATGATACCGTACCAGTCTGTTGACAGTTCTCCTCTTCCTCTTGTAAATGTATACGGCATCTGGCACTGTCTGGTTCTTCCGTCGTTATCGCCCGCGTGCAGCAGACCGATCCGATGCCCCAGGTGTTCAATCATGCCGCACAGATTCTTACCCAGCAGGTTCCCGCTGCCCGTGTCGAGACAGGCGCCGAAGCATTCGGTTCCGGCTTCCCGGTTCAGCCGGTCAATTGTTTCTGCCAGGAAAGATACTTCGGAATACGCATTGTCAATATATACCTTTAGGCCGGTGGATTTTATCTGTTCCAGGCATTTTCCCAATATGCCGTACAGGCCCGCCCCGTCATTGGTTCCATCGGCTCCAACAGCTTCAACAACTTCAATTACCAGATACGAAGCGTTTAACTCAGATGCCAGGTCTATGGCCTCTGAAAGTTGACCGCATTCCACGGCATCCGATGATATGGACAGGCCGGTCATCTGACCGTCGGCCCCCGGAGTTCCCGGCCGCGCGCCTTCCATCTCCGTTTCCCGCCCAAACACATATTCCACCAGTCCAAAACCCGTATCCCTGATCTGGCGGATATCCATTCCATCCTGATACCGTATTCCTCTTATCATCCCTCTGCTCCCTGCCTTACTGATGTCATTTCATGTGCCGCCTTCGACGCAATCTCCGGCCCAGCCCCCGATGCCGCCTTTGGCGCAGTCTCCGCCCTTCCCCGCTTCTCCCGCTGTCCTCTCCTCTGCTCCATAAACGCCTCTGTCACCCTGGCCATGGCAGTGCACTCCTCCGGCGTCAGCTTAAAATGGCATAAATCCGGATTGTTAATCTTGGACACAAATTCACTGATTTCATAGCGCAGTCCATCTCCCTGGAAGTTTGGCTCAAACCGTTCTATCACACTGGGATCCTCATAGCGTATCTCAAACCTTCTGGTCAGCCACCACGGGGACTGGGCCAGGATGTATCCCTTTGTGCCGGCCACCACCAGCTGGCCCTCGGATTTGACGCCCACGCCGGCCTTGGCAAGCCCCAGGCCGTTTTTGTATCTGAACTGGATCTTGGTATAAAGGTCAATGCCGTTTTCCGCCGGTATACTGTCTATCCTTATATCCTCAAAATCCGTTCCCAGAAGCTTGATCACCGGAAGCAGGGCGTAACCGCCGAATTCCAGGAACGCGCCTCCGTATCTCTCATCCGTCATCTCCCTGGCAAATGTGTCCGCTATCCTGGAAAAGCAGGCTTCCACATCCCGTATCTCCCCAATCTTCCCGCTTTTAGCCACATTAACTAACTGCTGGAAGCCGGGGCAGTAGGCTGCCTTGATGCCTTCCATCAGAACGCAGTGCTTCTCCCTGGCCAGCTGGTATAACTCCACGGTCTCCGCCTCGGTAAAGGTCATGGGTTTCTCACACAGCACATGGACCCCGTGCTCCAGGGCCCGCTTGGCGTAGTCGTAGTGAGTCTCATGGGGCGATGCGATATACACCGCGTCCACCTTGCCGAGAAATGTCTCATAGTCCTTTGTGTAGCATCTTATCCTGCATTTCCTTGAAAAAGCCTGGGCGCTCTCCTTCTCCGGGTTATATGCGCATATGATGTTGATTCCGCTGACGAACTTGGCTTCGCCCACAAACCTGGGTGCGATTCGCCCCGTGCCGATGATGCCTGTCTTCACAATCCGGAATCGGTTCTTGCGCAGCTGGGTGGACGAAATATCCGGGGTCCGGTCCAGATATACCACATTGCAAAAGACCTTAAGATAATCAAAGGTCCCCACCCAGTCCGAGCCCACCGTGAAGGTATCCACGCCGTAGCGCTGGATATCTTCAATTTTCTGTCCTTCGTGGTCCTCTATGATGATTTCATCCGCAAATCCGGTCTGTCTCACATTATCAATGCGCTCCAAGATGGGGTCAATCACATTGACCTTACCTCTTATCTCATCAAAATGCTCCGTGGTCACGCCTACAATCAGGTAATCCCCCAACGCCCTGGCGCGCTCCAATAATTTGTAATGCCCTTCATGGAACAGGTCGAACGTGCCATATGTAATCACCTTTTTCATACGTAATCAATCCCTTTCCGCTTACCTATGTACTCATATCGGCGCGTTTCGGCAAAATATAATATTTCATCTGCATAAACCTAAATTAACTCCGTCACCCGCACCCCATCTGGCAGTTCCTTTAAGCAGCAGACATACCCGCTGCCCTGGTTTTGTATGTCCAGCAAGTCAAAAATATTGTGAACCGGCACACAGGCATGGTTCTCCGGCTGTTCAAACCAGTACAGCCTGCATACCGCCATGGAACCGGCCGGCCTGGCGCAGGACTCATCATTTTCAAATATGGTGGCAAGGGCCTTCTTAAGTACCTCCACATCCTCATGGCTCACCCCATTCTTATCCGCGTAAAACGGATTGACCGAGCCCTTTACCACATACAGTCCCTGCTCTACAATGCTTTTTGAGCCCATGGTATCGGAGGATTTGCCTTTGGCGCTGCCTTTGTCCTCACCGTTTGTGCTCTTGGTGATATGGATATCCTTAATCACCACCGGCTCCACGGATGTGCCATGGCATACGGTCACGGCTCCATGGACAGAAGCGCTGGCAGCGGCCTTGACCCCGGAAAAAGCGAATATCTGTCCGAACAGACGCACATCCAGCCAGGTCCTGCAAGCCATGCGCAGACCTTCTTTCTGCGACCTTCCATCCTTAAGGGCATTAAAAATGTCCTTTCTGGCAGCCAGGCGTTCCGCCAGGGAACTGTACCCGTCCACACAAAGGCTGTCAGACTGGACAAATACAGGCAGACCCATATGGATGAACCGGTTGCGTATTTTTCGGCGGATACATTCTCCTGTTACTTCCCCGTATCCGTTGTCGTTGGTCCTTGGGCGGTTTCCCTCCAGCGGATCCCCGTTTGGGTTTGCATTGTCCACCCTGAATACCATGATGAAATCCTGTCTGTTCATAAATCTATCCCATTTCCTTCCTGATCGCATAATCATACTGTATAAAATATAGCTGCTGGGAGCTGAACCCTGTCAGGTAAGCACTTCCCAACGGTTCATCGGCATCAGCCTGCCCTGCGGCCATGGCTTCCACTTGTTCCATAAGCCTGCACGCATGCTGTCCCCTCCTCATTCTGTTGGCTTTGTAAAGGTATGGAGTAAGCCGTCTCCGGATTATGCCCCAGTATCTTCCCGGAGACCGGGAAAACATCTGCATGTATCCGCACACGCCTGATATGCACCCTTCTCTGGCCTCCTGGAAATATAGCCTCTCGATGTAATCGGCAATGGCCAGCAGACGGCCCCAAAGATAACTGCGGTCCGTATTTAATTTATCCAGCATGATGCTTTCCCCTGCCGCGTCCCGGTTAAGAAGAGCGCACGTAACCTGTAAGACCATCATCCAATGGCTGCGTTCACGGAACATACAGGGATTTCCCGCCCTGCGGATAAGATTGGCCATAATGTCTGACGGCATGGGCTGAGCAGATAATATAACAGAAACCACACGGTTGACCTGACGGGCAAATACTGTTTTATCCACAACCGTAAGAACGCCCCCATATTCGGTTCCATAAGCGGCAATCACCACGTCCGGCGCCGAGGGTGCGCCTGTAAATGCTCTTTTTCCCGTTGTAAACTGCCAGCAGGCAGTCCGGTGCCATTGTTTAAGCCGCCGGCAGATAACATCTGACGGCATTTCCGCGTAATCGAGAATCGCCAGCCTGCCTTTATAGTTCTGCTTGTTGGGTGCGTCTAACACCAGCATATGGAACATTCTGTGATCCGTAAGGACTTCTGAAAAACACACATCCAGATGTCTCTGGTATGCATCCCATCCGGCAAAAAACCTGTATTCATGTTTCCCCTGAATATCAGGTGTATTTGCAAACAAATCAACGGCCAGGGGATTGCCGTCCGCATCCCAGCACACGCGGATATTACTCCCGAACACACGTCCCTGGCGTTTGATTATCCAGCTTAAGGCGCAGTGAGCCTTAAAACTTGTGACCAGACCGATGGACACCGCATCAATCCCTTCCCGGAACCAGTCTCTGGAATAGACAATGCTCCCATTTTCATTGGAGGAAATAAGCTTAGCCCAGTCTGAACTCCCCCGTATACCGTTAGTATGTTTTCCGGTACAAACCGTATATTCTCCTGTTACATAGCAGATATCCTTCTTTCCCTGCTCCATCACAAATGCAGTGTAGTACGAGATCCAGCTTTGAAACAGTTCCCTGTTTTTCCATGTCTCTGCCGCATACCCTTCCTCTGCCTCCTGATCCATCACCCTGAATCTGACCACGCAGGACAAAATATCCCTGCCTGCCACTTTCTTCTTCTCGTCAATGGTACCGTCCTTCTCTGGTATGATGACCTTAGACGCAATCAAGTCAGAGGCTGTCCGTTTCCGGTTCAGGTATTGCCTTACCGCTTTTAACTGGGGAACCGCGTAAGTGCTTAGGCTCCAGGCAGCAAGCAGCTGCTCATGTGCCCTGCACCGCTTCTGTATATCCAGAATCATCTGTTTGTCCTGTATATAGGAGCCTGCATCCCTCATAAGATACACCAGTTTGTCATTTAGCGGATTAGGCGGCGGCTCCGGACCGGACCGGCTGGCTGATTCTACCGTGGAGGGAACAATTGTATATACCTCATCCTTCCTGATATCCAATACACATGCATCCAGAAAGTTCCCCTGCATATCAATTGTCACGGTTATATGCGCCGTCAGATATGTATGGAACAACGGCAGAAGCACTGCATCCGCATCCTCCCTCTTTGCACCAGCCCGGGAAGATTGGCTGTCATATACTCCGGCCAGGCTCTGCAATAAATTCATCTGCTAATCCCCTCCTGCCCTGCATGTTCTGGTAATACACTCTTCCTGATCCGGAAAACAGATTACACCCTGATGCATCCTGTAAGGCGCCAGACGGATTACGCCCTTTTCAAAATCCCTGCTGTGGACCATAACTCCAAAGTCCATATCCACAGCGTCATAATATCCTTCCCCATCCCCAAAGAGACATGGCCTGACATATGCGAAGCATTCTGTGATTCCCAGGTGGACCGGCAGCTTCCCACCCCGTCTGAGCCACCGCAGCATGGATTCATAGTGCTTTGCAACGTTGCGGTCCGAGGCATACCGTTCACTTCCCCAGGCCAGTTCAACCTCAATCTGGTAACATACATCCCGCAGGTAACTGTAATACCCCAAATCCTTCCCTCCTGTCTTATAAACAGGCAGGAGCTTGCTCCTTGACTGGTACCGGATGGGATTCAGGATCCTAATCCGCAGCGGTTTCCACTTTATGGACGGCTTCCAGTAAATGCTTTCTGTCAATCCCGTAACAGCTGAACAGGTAGGAACCGGATATGAATGCAAATCCCCGCCAGTTTTGGTCATTGGATTGGTAAACAGCGCATATTCTCCTCTTACCTCGTAGCATATTCTTGGCATGCCCCGTCCCTGGGAAGGGATTATTTTTTTATCGCTCAAAAAATCACCTCGTCAGCCATGGTGTGTTCATCACCATGGTTTTATCTATCATATATACTAGGATTCATCTGCAGGCAGGGTTCCGGTTATGGTGTGGTTATGGTTCTGGTATGATAAGGCACCGTTCCAGAAAGCAGGAACATAGAAACCAGAACCCTGTGCAATGCGGGACAGCTCATATATCTGGTGTAAGCTGGGTAGTCCTTCAATCCTCATACGCCGTCAAGGCTATGTAAACTTCATTATCCGTGTATTGGTATATCTCTCATATATGCTAACTTCAATCCTCACAGCCGTTAAAGGCTGTGTTTCCGTAATTGCTTACTGTTTTCATGGTTTACCATTTGTCATATATCAGCTTTATCTCTGCATTATATTCTTCTTCCTGCTTTCCATGGGTCTGCCTTTAATATAGAATCTATTTATTTTTATCGGCGGTAATGGTTAAAATATAATAGTTTTAATTGTACAAGGTTTATTTTTACTCCCAGCCGGTCCAAGAAGGTATGTTCCAAACAATCGGATTTAAAAAACTGACCCACGGAATCTATGTTCCGCGAGTCAGTCTTCGCAACTATATATACAACTAAAACCACCACCCTGCCGTCTCTGAAGGGTTTCATCCTGCGTGTCACACCAATAATGCAGTCATAACCGAATGTTCCATATCGTCAATATTATAAACATGCTCCATCACTTCAAAGGTTTCCCGCAGATTCCCTCTGGCACTTTTCCAGCCAATGCCATCTGTAAACCACACAAAGGAAAATCCTTCGATTGTGTCCGCCTCCTGGGAAAGCATTTTATAGCTTCTGGCGGTTTCATTCAGCTTCGAGCCCCCGCTGCTGTAAAAATTCGTTTCAACCGCATAAATCATGGACTCTGTTTTTACCACGAAGTCAAAACGCTTTGCGGCCTTGCCCTCGTTGGATAAAGCGGACAAATCAATATCCCATTTATTCTCAATATCCTTCAGGTACATTTCTTTAAAATAATTCTCATCCTTCGTAAATCCTGCGGCAATGATATATTGCTCCACCAGATCTTCCATCTGGTGCCCGCCCCGGTTCTTACGGCCATTGGAGTCAAGTCCTGTCTCAATCCCCAGCGCATAGTCAACCAGATTGTTTACCAGATGCTTCTGCAGCAGGTCAAACAATCCTGTTTTTCTCATGAATATCTTATATTGCTCCATATCATAATTCATTGTTTTAAAATTATACTTAAATGCGCCGTTCTCATCCTGGGCATAGATTTCGTTGCTCCGCACAGCCAGAAGCAGTGGAATACAGGACAGGGTGTCCGGATATTTTGTTATTATTTTTTCAAAATCATCTTCTATATTCACAGAACCTATCAGTGAATTTAGTATGTTTAACTCGATTTTTATATCCTCCACATTACGGACTACCTTGTCAAAATCTATGTAATACCGGTACCCTGAAATACTTGCCCGGAATTTACTAAGCCATGCGTCAAAATCTCTTTTTACCACTCCAGCGCCTCCTGTATCTGATCCAAACGTCTTTTCGCTATATCCAGATATTCTTCGTTATTGTCAATTCCGATAAACTGCCTTCCGTACTTTCCGGACACCACCCCGGTTGTCCCGGAACCGCAAAACGGATCCAGTACCACGTCCCCCTTTTTTGTGGACGCCAAAATAATCCGTTCCAGTAAATACTCCGGTTTTTGCGTGGGATGTCTGCCGGCCCACTTTTCCGACGGCTTGGTGAGGCTTCCCTCCCACACATCCTTCATCTGTTTTCCGCCGTTCATTTGCTTCATCTGCTCATAGTTAAACAAGTGCCTGGCCTTCTTTTCATCCTTCCTGGCCCACAGAATCGTCTCTGTGGAATGAGTGAAGCAGCGGCAGGCCAAATTGGGCGGCGGGTTTGTTTTCTTCCAGGTAATATTATTGATTATCTTATACCGCTCCTGCTGAAGCGCCATTCCGATTGAATAAATATTGTGCAGGGTACCGGATATCCATATGGTTCCGCCGGGCTTCAGCACCCTTCTGCACATGCGGATCCACCTGCGGTTGAAAGCATGGTTTTCCTTAAAATCCCCGCCCTCATCCCAGGACGCCTTATTGACTGATACCATTCTTCCCCCTTGGCAGGTTATGCCGTTATTGCTCAGAAAATATGGCGGATCTGCAAATATCATATCAACACTTTCCGGCTTCATTTTCCGCAGCAGCTCAAGACAGTCTCCCAGATAAAGCCTTTTTGTATCAGTCCCATAATATGCCTGGATTTTTCCCCGCATCAGCTCTTCCATAAGATATACCTCTAATAATTCGTAATGATGATCTCCTGACCCACCCGGTTCTTTGCGTCAGAATTTATCATACGCTTTACATCCACCACCACTTTGTTGAAATCTGCATATAACTGATTGATAAAATCTGTGTTGTGATTGGTCAGCATACAGTAGCATCCCCGTTCTGTAAGCCCTCTGAACACGTCAGCCAGACGTCTGTGGCTTTCAATGTCAAATCCCTCCTTTGTGTAAGACTCAAAGGACGTTGGATTCAAGGGGGCGTAGGGACTGTCTATAAAAACAAAATCACCCTTCTCTGCCAAATCACAGGCATTCTGAAAATCGCCTTTCATAATCTTCACCTTCTGAAGGCTTTGTGATACAGCCATGATACTTTCTTTGCTGCATGATTCCCTCACACTGTTATTATACGGTACATTAAACAGGCCTCTTCCGTTTACCCTGTAAAGACCGTTAAAGCAGTGTTTGTTGAGGAACACGAATAAAACAGCTAATTCCATATCGTATTCCGCCCGCATCATTTTATCATTATAGTTTTCCCGGACTTTATAATAATACTCTTTTCCTCCATCTGCTATTCTTTTATCATACTCTGAAATAGCATCGGCAAATTCTTCTGGCGAAATTTTTATCTGCAGGTAGGCATTGATCAATGATTCATTTATATCATTAATAATGGATTTTTCCGGCTGCAAATCAAAATATACTGCACCGCCGCCCACAAATGGTTCCATATATCCATTAAAATGTTTTGGCAGTCTCGCTTTTATCTGTTCAAGTAATTGTCTTTTGCCGCCCGCCCATTTCACAAATGGCTGTGCACTGATTTCCGTCATCGTGTTTCCTTTCACCCATAAAATCATAACATTTATGATTCATTATAAGTGAAAGTTAAATAAAACACAACCTGCAACTGCCTTCTTTCGGAAAACAAAAATACCCGGGCAAAAATGCGCCGGAGAATATTTCCCTGAATTTAGCAAATACTATTTTATGTCAGATTAAATCCAACAGATTGAAGGATAAAAGGAGAAAGAGATTATGAACAAAAATATGCGTACATGGGTCATCGGAATCTGCGTGGCCCTGGTCATCATCGTGGCCGTGGCGGC
>UMET01017361.1_pt1 | contig 14511 bp, 16 predicted proteins | sample 1964821 | NCBI WGS metagenome assembly UMET01 (sample SAMEA4836027, study PRJEB28245) | human gut metagenome | biome: gut microbiome; material: fecal sample | place: Denmark | collected 2008
GCCTTCATTATTTCTTCCGCCCTCCGGTCTTCCCTGACCCTGCGGACGTCCCTGACCTCTTCCCTGATTATCGCCTCTGTTGTTGTCAAAGCGACGACCTTCATTGTTTCTGTTATTGTCGAAGCGGCGACCTTCATTATTTCTTCCGCCTTCCGGTCTTCCCTGACCGTATCTTCTGTTCTGCCCGTCCTGACGATTAGTATTCTGAGTCTTTGGCGCATTTCCGCTTTCCTGCGTTTTTACAGTTCCATTCTGCTGTCCTTCTGTTCTTGGAGTTCCCTCCTGCGCTTTACCATTGCCCTGCGGACGGTTATTTCCCTGCTGCGCCTTATTCTTACGGAAGTTTTTTCCTTCCTGTGTCATGGCATTCTGAGGACGATATACCTGGATCAGATTAGATTTCTTCTTAGGACGATCTGCCGCTTTCTTATCCTCTCCATTTTTCTGTTCTTTATAATCTGCTTTCTCCTCTTTCTTTCCGGCGAAAGCATCACGTACCATTTTTTCTTCCTTTTCTTCTAATGTACTCATATGACTTTTAACTTCTATATTTTTCTCCTTCAAAAAATCTAATACCTCTTTATTCGTTTTGTTGATTTCCTGTGCAATTTCATAAATTCTCAGTTTTGGCATTTTACCACCAACCTTTCTTTACTCATGCCAAAGTCAGTTGTTTCTCCAGCGCTGACGCAAGATTTTCATCCGTAACGGCCAACGATGCCCGGAACTCTTTCCCTATCGCGTTGCCCAGCTCTGTTTTCTCACCAAATTCATAAAAAGGAACCTGATAATACTCACACATATTGCGAAATTTTTTTCTGGTATTGTCAGAAGCCTCCGCCGCCACAACCACCAGATAAGCTTTTCCTGTTTTTACAGCTTTCTCCGTTGCGAATTCTCCACTTGCGATCTTGCCGGCTTTCATGGAAAGACCGATCAGTGATAATACTTTATTTTTGTTCAATGGATTCCAACTCCCTTTCCAGGTTCTCATAGATCTCCTGCGGGATCGGCATTTTCAGCGAACGCTCCAGCCCTTTATTTTTTATAGCTTTTTTCAGACATTCTCCCGAAAAGCATACGTAGGCTCCCCGTCCGTTCTTCCTTCCTGTAGTATCCAGGACAATCTGATCATCCGTGGTCTTTAACACACGCATCATTTCTTTTTTATTTTTCATTTCATTGCAGCCGATACATTTTCGCAGGGGTACTTTTTTTACGTTTCCCATACTTCTACCGCCTTACCGCTTATTCTTCCACTTCTTCCGGTACTTCTGTCTCCTCCGGGATCACTTCTTCTGTATCTGAAAATTCTTCTTCTACAGCTGTCTCTTCCGGTGTTTCTTCCTGATAATACTCGAAATCTCCTGCTTCTCTCGCCTGCGTCTCGCTCTTGATATCGATCTTAAATCCAGTCAGACGGGCTGCCAGACGGGCATTCTGTCCTTCTTTACCGATGGCAAGAGAAAGCTGATAATCCGGTACGATCACCAGAGCTGTCTTTTCATCCGGATCTGCCATAACAGAAATAACCTTTGCCGGACTCAATGCATTTTCAATCAGAAGCGCCGGGTTTTCATCCCAGTTGATAATATCAATCTTCTCTCCCCGAAGCTCTGCCACGATAGCATTTACCCTTGCGCCGTTGATACCTACGCAGGCTCCCACTGCATCTACATCAGGATCGTTGGACCAAACGGCGATCTTGGTTCTGGAGCCTGCCTCTCTGGCAATGCTCTTGATCTCCACAATGCCGTCCTTTACTTCGGTAACCTCTGCCTCAAACAGACGTTTTACCAGTTCCGGATGTGTTCTGGACACCAGGATCTTCGGTCCCTTCGGAGTTTCCTTCACTTCCAGCACATACAGCTTAATACGCTCGGTAGGACGGAACACTTCGCCTTTCACCTGCTCGTTTTCATTCAGGATCGCATCTACTTTTCCCAGATTGATGCTTACATTTCTTCCCAGATAACGCTGTACCACACCGGTAACGATATCTCTTTCCTTCTGATAATATTCGTCACACAGAGCTTTTCTTTCTTCTTCCCGGATCTTCTGCAAAATCACATTCTTTGCATTCTGGGTAGCAATACGTCCAAACTGTTTGGACTGGATCGGCACCTGTACCACATCTCCAAGATCATACTTAGAATCCATCATCTTTGCATTTGCAAGACTGATCTCCAGTACCGGATCTTCCACCTCTTCCACTACGGTCTTTTCTGCATATACTCCAAAATCGCAGGTATCCGGGTCGATACTCACCTTTACATTGTCAGCCTTTCCGAAATGATTTTTGCAGGCCTGAATCAGAGACTGCTCAATCGCCTCCAGCAAAACGCTTTTGCTGATACCTTTTTCCTTTTCCAGAATATTTAATGCTTCCATTAATTCTGTGTTCATTTTTTTCTTTGTCCTCCTTAAAAATCAAACGCAAGTCGGATCAGTGCGATCTCGGCTTTCTGAAACACTCTGGTCTCCTGATTTTCCAGAGTGATCGTCACTTGTTTTTCATCATATGCAGTGAGAATACCGAAGAATTCTTTCTGTTTATCGATCGGACGATAGGTTCGGATCTCGATCTCTTTTCCAAGACTTCGCTTATAATCCTTTTCTTTCTTCAAGGGGCGGCCCAATCCCGGAGAACTCACTTCCATAATATAGGCATCCTCAATAAAATCCTCTGCATCCAGACGGTCGCTGAATTCTCTGCTGACCACCTCGCAGTCATCTATGGTAATACCGCCTTCTTTATCGATATACAGTCTCAGATACCATGTTCCCGCTTCCTTCACATACTCCACATCCACCAGTTCAAATCCATGACCTGCAACAATAGGTTCTGCCAATGCTTCTGCTTTCTGTTCGTACTGTTCTTTTACGCTCATCTTCTCACCACCTTATAACTTATCGAGTTCTTTATGTCATGCTCTCCATTACATAAAGAAGAGTGGACGTATCGCCCACTCTTCATGCTGTAATCTTATATCATTAAGAATCATAACACTCTTTTTACCAAAAAGCAAGCCTGAAATCCTTATTTTCTTCGGATTTTACAGTTTTCATGGGGATTTTCGTCCAGATCCACCAGTTCTTCCGGCTTTGCTGCAACAAATTCCACATCTTCTCTGTGAAGAAGAAGGATTTTCTTTCCGCCCCGGTCACCGGAGAGTTTTTCCAGTTCTTTTTTATATGCTCTGGAAAAAATCACCGGATTTCCTATATTCTCTCCGCATCTGACTGCCGCGATCCCCCGCAAGCTCTCCCGAAAGGTTTCCAGCAATTTTTCTACCGTTTCCCTGCAAAGCCATGGCTGATCTCCCACCAGGAACATCCAGCCGTCCATATCTCCCTGTTTTTCAAGACCGAGATGGATGGAATGGGAAATTCCAAGCTCCGGGTTTTCATTTCTCACCCAGGAAAGTCCCAGTCTTTTTGCAAGCTGCTCCACCTGCGGATATTGCGTAACCACGATTTTCTGTTCAAAGGGAAGCTGGGAGATAATCTCCATACTGTACTGCACCAGAGGGTTTCCTTCTATTTCATATAAGAGTTTATTGGCTCCGAACCGGCTGCTGTTTCCTGCCGCCAAAAGTATGGCTCCCACCTTTTTGTCTTTCATTTACACTCTTACCTTGGTTCCTTTCGTGTCCCGTTTTCCAAGCTTGATCTTATTCAAAATCATCTGCTTTCCTTTATATTCCACGCTGTACTCCATACGGCTTTCCAGCAGATAAGCATTTTCCAACTCATCCTCTTCCATCAGCTTCATGGCTCTCACGCCCACAGCCGCTTTTTTCTTCTCGGGAACCTCTTCTTTTAAGAAGCGCAGGAAATATCCGCCCTTACTCTGAAGTACCAGATAATCCATGGTATCGCATTGCTGAACCATCACCAGTTCATCTTCATCCCCCAGCTTTGTAGAGGCAATGGTACGTTTCACCACGTCAAATTCTTCCCCTTTTACCTGTTTTGCCATTCCACTCTTTGTGACAAACAACAGGGTACTGTTTTTCACATTTTCCATACTGGACACATACAGGATGCGTTCCTGAGCGCTGGAATAATTACTCACATTATCCACGGGAGTTCCCTTATCCCTCAGTTTTGTCATGGGAAGGTCCAACACCTTTACCGTATGCATCTGTCCCTGATCTGTAAACAGACAGATCTTATCGGTATTCATACAGAAAAATACATACTTATACTCTTCCAGAATCGTTTCTTTGTTTCTCTCATACAGATTCTTGTCCATGATTTTCGCATATCCGAAGCGATCCATCAGGAAACAGACTTCCATCTCTTCGATCTTCTTTTCTTCAAATACCGCTTCTTCCACATTTTCCACCACAGTCCGGCGTTTTCTTCCGTATTCCTTTTTCGTCCGTTCCAGATCCTCTATAATTACCTGCGCCATGGAATCATAATTATTTAAAATATCTTCATACCGGGCAATATTTTTCAGTGTGGTTTCATGTTCCGCCATCAAAGCCTCGATTTCCAGACCGATCAGCTTATACAAACGCATCTCCAAAATGGCTGTTGCCTGTCTCTGGGTAAACTGCAGCTTCTTTGCCGCCCGCTCGCTGGTTTTCGTCTTAAATCGAATCCCCTCGGTAATTCCCAGTGTCAGACAGTCTTTTACCTGCTTCTGGCTCTTACTTCCTCTCAGAATCTCTATGATCAGATCGATCACGTCACACGCCTTGATAAGACCTTCCTGAACTTCCTTTTTCTCCAGTTCCCGTTCCAGAAGGGTTCTGTACTTTCTGGTACAAACATCAAACTGAAAATCCACATGGTGCTCGATGATCTGCTTTAGACTCAAGGTTTCCGGTCTGCCGTCTGCCACCGCCAGCATATTCACTCCGAACGTATCTTCCAGACGGGTTTTTTTATAGAGCATATTTTTCAGATTTTCCACATCCGCGCCCTTTTTCAGTTCCAGTACAATGCGGATTCCCTCTTTGGAGGACTGATTGGAAATATCCACAATATCCGTAGTTTTCTTATTTTCCACCAGAGCGGCCACATCATTTAAAAATTTCCCGATATTCGCGCCCATCATAGTATAAGGAATCTCGGTGATCACCAGATTCACTTTACCGCCTTTCAGCTTCTCCACTTCTACTTTTCCCCGGATCTTAATCTTTCCTGTTCCCGTCTCGTAAATTTTCAAAAGCTCGTCTTTATTCGTGACAATTCCGCCTGTCGGGAAATCCGGTCCTTTGATATACCGCATCAATCCTTTCACGGTAATATCGGTATTTTTCATATAGGCTTTCACCCCGTCCACGATCTCACCCAGATTGTGGGGAGGAATACTGGTTGCCATACCTACTGCGATTCCCTCCGCTCCATTCAAAAGCAGGTTCGGTACCCGCACGGGCAGTACCCCCGGCTCCTTCTCCGTCTCGTCAAAGTTAGGAACAAAATCCACCACATTTTTGTCCATATCTGCAAGATACACTTCCTGCGTGATCTTCTGGAGTCTTGCCTCCGTATATCGCATGGCGGCAGCCCCGTCTCCCTCGATGGAACCGAAGTTTCCATGACCGTCCACCAACGTCTGTCCCTTCTTAAAATCCTGCGCCATCACCACCAGGGCATCATAAATAGAACTATCCCCATGGGGATGATATTTACCCATGGTATCTCCCACGATACGGGCACATTTTCTATAGGGCCGGTCATAACGGATCCCCAGCTCATACATATCATACAGGGTTCTTCTCTGTACCGGTTTTAAGCCATCCCTCACATCCGGCAAAGCTCTCGATACGATAACGCTCATGGCATAATCAATATACGATTTCTGCATAAGCTCCGAATATTCTGTTCTGATAATTTGTCCTTCCATGTTTCTCTCTCTTTCTTAAACCCTTTATATATCCAACTGTGCATCCTGCGCGTGGCGATAAATAAACGCCTTTCTGGGCGGCACATCCGTCCCCATCAGAATTTCCGTCACCTCGGAAGCCATTCTTGCATCCTCGATCTCCACCCGCTTCAAAATTCTTGTGGCGGGATCCAGCGTCGTTTCCCACAGCTGCTGCGCATCCATTTCTCCCAGACCTTTATACCGCTGAAGAGTGAACGCGCCCTTATGCGTCTTTCTGTATTTTTCCAGCGCCTTATCGTCATAGAGATACTCCTCTTTCCCCTTTGCAGGAATCGCCTTGTAAAGAGGCGGCATGGCAATATATACGTGACCCTCATAGATCAATTCCGGCATGAAGCGATAAAACAGCGTCAAAAGCAGTGTGGAAATATGCGCTCCGTCCACGTCCGCATCCGCCATGATCACGATTTTATCATACCGAAGTTTCGTAATATCAAAATCATTTCCATAACCTTCTGAAAATCCGCAGCCAAAAGCATTGATCATGGTTTTGATCTCTGCATTTGCCAATACCTTATCAATAGTAGCCTTCTCCACATTCAGGATTTTTCCCCGGATAGGAAGAATTGCCTGATAATCTCTGTTTCTGGCTGTTTTCGCAGAACCTCCCGCAGAATCTCCCTCCACGATAAAGATCTCGCACTGTTTGGGATCTTTTTTCAGACAGTTTGCCAGCTTTCCATTGGAATCAAAGGAATACTTCTGTTTGGTAAGAAGATTTGTTTTTGTCCGCTCTTCCGTTTTTCTGATCTTAGCAGAACGCTCTGCGCAGGAAAGAATAGCTTTCAGATCTTCCAGATTTCGGTCAAAATACAAGACGATCTCATCACCAGTCACCTTAGAAGCAGCCTTTGCCGCATCCTGATTGTCCAGTTTCGTCTTGGTCTGTCCCTCAAACCGTGGAGCGGGATGCTTGATAGAAACCACCGCCGTCATGCCGTTTCGGATATCCGCTCCCGTAAAATTGGCATCTTTTTCCTTCAAAATACCCAACTGACGAGCATAATTATTCATCACGGTGGTGAACATCGATTTAAAACCTGTCAGATGCGTACCGCCTTCTGCATTATAAATATTGTTACAAAAGCCCAGAACATTTTCATGAAATTCATTGACATACTGGAATACCGCCTCCACAGTAATTCCCTCACATTCCCCGGAAAAATATACCGGCTCGTGAAGAACCTCTTTTTTCTTATTCAAATCCCGGACAAACCCTACGATTCCCTCCGGTTCGTGATATTCCACAACCTCTGTCTCTGCCTTTCTCCGATCTTCAAAATGGATCGTCAACTTCGGATTCAGATATGCCGTCTCATGAAGGCGGCTTTTTACTTCTTCCTCTGCAAATTTTGTCACTTCAAAAATTTCCGGGTCCGGCAAAAAATTCACACACGTTCCCGTCTCTTTCGTTCTTCCCAACCTGGGCAGTAAACCATCCTCCAGTTCGATTGTAGGAATTCCCCGCTCAAAATGATCGTGATGTACATAACCATCCACGCTGACTTTCACATCCATATAGGTAGAAAGAGCATTCACCACAGACGATCCTACCCCGTGAAGCCCTCCGCTGGTCTTATAAGAATCATTGTCAAATTTACCGCCCGCATGAAGCGTAGTAAATACCAGACGCTCCGCCGACATGCCCTTTTCATGCATTCCCACGGGAATTCCACGCCCATTATCTATAACCGTACAGGAACCATCTTTTTCCAAAAACACCTGAATATCATCACAATAACCTGCCAGATGCTCATCCACCGCATTGTCCACGATCTCATAAATCAAATGATTCAGACCTTTTCTGGAAACGCTTCCTATATACATGCCCGGTCGTTTCCGGACAGCCTCCAACCCTTCCAGCACTGAAATACTGCTGGCATCGTACGTATTTTTCTTCGCCATACTCTCATCCCCTTACTTTAATAACTCTTTCAAAGCCCAGAAAACTCCGTCCTGCTCATTGGATCTTGTCACAAAATCCGCCGCTTTGCGCACCCGATCGGAAGCATTTTCCATGGCAACTCCCGTACCAGCCCAGCAGATCCCTTCATAATCATTTTCACTGTCCCCGATAGCGATCACCTGCTCCACCAAAAATCCTGTCTGTTCGCACAGCCATTCCAATGCATCCCGCTTACTCCAGTATGCATCCGCAATTTCAATATTATGAGACGCAGTGGAAATCGGATATACTCCCGGAATCTTTGCCAGCCGTTCCATCAATTCTTTTTTGTCTTCCAGAGAAACACACATGATATGAAACTTACTGATGAGATTTTCTTCTTTCAGCACAAAATCATCCAGACTTTCCATATGAATATTGGTTTCCAAAAGCTGCTTTCTATATGCCTCCATACAGCCGCTTTGCGCCATATATTCACATCCCTGATAACTGTCATAGGCATCCCGCCCATGATATAACTCAATAAAAGTGGGATATTCCCGAACAATACGATAAATACTCCGCCCCGTTTCCAGCGGAATCGTATGAGAAAACAGAAGTTTTTCTCCTTGCCCCAAAGTCACTGTAGTTCCATTCGCATTGATATAATAAGGCAGTACAGGAAAATCCTTCAATACAAATCTGCTGTTTCTATAACTCCTGCCTGTAGAGGGCACCACAAGATGCCCCTGCTCCAAAGCTTTTAAAATACCCTGCCGGTTTCTCTCTGAAATTGTACAATCCTCCCGCAAAAGAGTCCCATCAAGATCAATGGCAATCAGCTTTCGTTCCATTTTCATCATCCTCACTGGTAAAAATACTTCTATTTTTGCAAAAAACTTCCGCTATTATACCACAGATTCCCGCAAATGCCAAATAAAAAAGAGGGAAAGCGCCACTTTTTACCTTACACCCGGGGATATTCCCTCCTTTTTTGCTTACTTTTCCTCTTCTTTTTTCTCCTGAACCGATTCTTTTTCCTCTTTCAATTTTTTCTTACTCTTCTCTATTTTTCTTCTTTTCAAAAGTTTTTTCATGAAAAATACCGCCACTGCCGCCACGCCGCCAATAAGAAGCAATACCGGCAGGTTCGACACGAGCCACACAAACAGATTGACAAAGAAATCCCGTACCCCATAAAGGCTGGAACGAAAACCATTGCTGATCCTGTTTCCTATGGTATCATTCTTTTCCTGCTCATACTCCACCTCAGAGATATAAATATGTACGGTGCTGTAATCAATCAGGTTATCATACGTACGAAGCTGAGACTCATAGCTGTCAATTTCATAACGCAACTGAGATAATTTGGATTCCAAAGCCAGAATCTGATCCAGATCCTTTGCTTCCTCCAAAAGCTCCATCACCCGGTCGTACTCTACCTGCAAAGATTCTTTGTACGCTGTTTTGTCCACGTAATCCAGCGTCACATCCTCCACATTTTCCGACTTATTCGTAACCTGACCCAGCTCTCCCGCTTTCTCGGTAAAACTGTCCAGTTGATCAGAAGGAATCCTGGCAGTGATCGAGTAATAACGATATCCTTCTCCCCCCTGAGGATCGTCAAAACTGGAATGTTCCACATATCCGCCGCAGGCTAAAATCTCTTCCTTCAATAGATGTCTCTTGCACTTGTGTTTCCCTGGCATCCAGTCTCGCTTTTTCCCCCTCACTTTCAAAACTTACCGCTGCCGTATCTGCACTTCTGTTTTGCGTTATTCCTTCCGACTCTTTTGTGGAAGCTCCGCATCCTCCGAAAACAAACATCACCATCAATAGCAAAACTACCCACTTTGACTTCTTCATAGAATCCCTCCTTGTTATTTTCAGAAAATTCTTTATACTATCTAATTTTATTTAAAATTGAAAAAAATTAATTTTTTTCAAAAAAAGCTTGCTTTTTTCCCCTTCTTGTAGTATTATAATCGAGTAAGGTTCGTTGGTCAAGCGGTTAAGACGCCGCCCTCTCACGGCGGAAACAGGGGTTCGATTCCCCTACGAACTGTTTTCAACTCCGAAGATTCGGAGTTTTTTTATTGTCTTTTTGTAATTATCCAAATAACTGCGAGGATAGCAGGTTGCCAAATCATTCTATCGTTTCTTCTAACAATATTTTTAATCCCTCTTTTTTCTGCTTTATGCAAAAAATCAACCGCCAATCCATACCCCATCTCTGTAAATTGCCATTTCTCTTCATTTTCTTTTAGTAACAGTTCAGCCATACAGTGTACGTGAGGCACGATAAGCACGCAGTGCGGTTTTACGAATGGCGCAAGCTGAACTGTTACTTCTTTTATGATTTTATAAGTTTCAACGGTAGATAATTTGTTTAATTCAGTTGGTATATCATCATTTTTCAACATATTCACCCCTTCACTTTACTTTAACTTTTTATGATACCGATGCTTTTTCAATCACATATGCCCCTTTCACTTTTCCCCTTTTACATTCCTCAATATATACCATTGATTGATACCAGCATTGTTTTTTTCCTTGTATATATCCTTCAATTTCACGGCAAATCAGCCACAAACCTCTACATATAGAATATAATAGAACTGCAATGGCTATTATTTTAATTACATTTTCAAATAAATCATTTTTTTCAATCCGAAAAATAATTACCAACAAAAATATCAACATCGGCACTGCTAAAATATCTACAAATACTTGTTGTTTTATTTCTTTTTCCCATTGCTCTAAATATTTTTTCTTTTCTAATGAATTCAATAGTATAGATGAATTCTCATACAATCGCTCTCTAATACTTTCGGTCATAAAGTATCCCCTCTTGCTCTTTTGAAACGAAAAAATTTTTCGAATATTTTTTTCAAAAAGCACTTGCATTTTTCTCCAGAGTATAGTATTATATTCAAGCAAGGTTCGTTGGTCAAGCGGTTAAGACGCCGCCCTCTCACGGCGGAAACAGGGGTTCGATTCCCCTACGAACTGTTTTCAGCTCCGAAGATTCGGAGCTTTTTTATTTTCCTAACATAAGTTATTCACCGATCTACTATTCCTTACATGAATATATACTTTTTCAGTATTTATTAAAAAGCATCACCACTTTCCAGAGAAATTCGGATGGTTTTCTTCAAAAATCCTTTGTTTCAGCATCAAAAACATACTTTTTACCTGATTTAAAAAAATGTCACCACTTTTTTCTCAAAAAGTTGGTGACATTTTTTTGAAATCTGTAATTTTGTAATATTCCCCAACCAAATTATCCTATTTTTTAAAGAAATTGTTGCAAAAACAACACCAGAAATGGTGACACTTTTTTTAATTTCCCAAAAGATAACTTTTCTGCCCCTCTATTCAAAGATAACATCAGCAAAAGACATATTTCTTCAAACGTTCAAAGGCTTCTTTCACCCGTGAAAACGGCAGTGCCAGATTCATCCGAATGGAATGCGCACCATGAAATGCCCGTCCATCCTGCCAGAGCACACCTACCTCATATCCAGCATCCAGCAATTCATCCATGGTCTTTCCCTGTTCCTCGCACCACTTGGTACAATCCAGAAACAGCATATAGGTTCCCTGGGGTTTCGATACTTTCACTCCTGGAAAATGCTCCTGTATAAAGTTGCAGGCAAATTCTGCATTTTCTCCAATCACCTGCCGCATCTCACTTACCCATTCTTCTCCTTCTTCGCAGTAAGCCCCCAACAATGCATACATAGACATCAGATTGATCTCATTATAATGACTGAGAGAAGATTCCTTTTCCATCCGATCCCGCAGCCAGGAATTATAGATAATATGATAACTTCCTACCAATCCTGCCAGATTAAAAGTCTTGGATGGAGCATAGAAAGCGATCGTCCTGTCTCTTGCATCTTCCGATACAGACTGGGTAGGGATATGGTGATGGTTGTACAGGATAATATCCGACCAGATCTCATCGGAAATCACATACACATCATATTTTTTGTAGATTTCCATGGTCTTTTTAATTTCCCATTCTTCCCATACACGTCCCACCGGATTGTGGGGAGAACAAAAGATCGCCGCATGGATTTTCTCTTCCCGGAGTTTCCGCTCCATATCTTCAAAATCCATCCTCCACACGCCTTCTTCATCTTTTTTCAATGGACTGTGAACAATGTCAAATCCATTATTTTCCAGCGAACTGGTAAATCCAATATACGTGGGCGAGTGCAAAAGAACCTTGTCACCCTGAGAGCAAAATACCCGCAAAGCATTTACCACACCGCCTAATACACCATTTTCATAACCGATACATTCTTTGGTCAGACCTCTGACACCATTTCTTGTTTCCTGCCAGTGTATGATCTTCTCAAAATACTCCTCCCGCGGTTCAAAATATCCATAAGTAGGATGGTCCAGTCTCGCCTTCATTGCCTCGGGAATCGTGGGTACCGTGGGAAAATTCATATCCGCCACCCACATAGGAATCGTATCGAATCCTTCCCTCAATTTCACTCCTCGTTTATAGGGAGAGAAAAACTCCGGCAGATCTACTGCTATAGAATCCTTTCCATGTCGATCAATCACTGACGTAAAATCGTACTTCATAATTACCTTCTCCTTTAAAAAATATATTTTTTCTTTTTCCATCTTCCAGAAATATAGCACCCAATCCCCAACGCCAAATTGACTCCTCCTGCAATGGAAAAAAGCAGGTAGGTGGCATTTCCCGTCACACTCACCGCCGCAAGAGCATTTCCACCAATAAATTGCCCCACAATAATAGAATCTGCCAGACTGTATATCAAGTGAAACAAACTGCTGAACATGATCGGAAATGCAAATGTCAACAGATTGCGCGGAATCGACCCTTCTGTCATATCATGGTTTCCTTTAAATATTTTCATCTGGTATTCCTTTTATCTTTTTCTTAAAAGATACTACAAAATTCCTCACAAAACAATACAAATCACCATATTTTTTCACAAAAATGCCTTCATCCATTACCGTTCATACACTAACTAGAACTAAATAAAACCGATGGCTTTGACTATGTATCAGTCTGCACCATCGGTTCATCTTTATGTCCTTTTGTTCTGTTTTTATATTTCTACCACATCAAATCCCAGATCATCCATCACTTCTTTTGCTTTTGCCACGCAGTTAGCACATCCCTCTACCGTTACCGTCTTATCAGCCAGCGATACCGTAAAGTCCAGACCAGCTGCATTCATTCCTTTCGTAATTCTCTCTACACATTTTTCACAGTGCATATCTTCTGCTTTTAATACTGTTGCCATTTGTTTTCTCTCCTTATTTCATTAATTTTTTAATCGTTCCACAAAGCTCGTCCACCGCCTCTTCATTTCCCGCCTGTATGTCTCTCACCACACAGGTTTTGATATGATTCGCCAGCAGTGTTTTATTAAAGCTGTTTAAGGCAGACTGTATTGCCGAAACTTGTGTGAGAATATCTACACAGTAGCGGTCTTCCTCCACCATTCCTTTGATCCCCCGGATTTGTCCCTCGATCCGATTCAGCCGATGGATCAAATCCTTGTATTCTTTCTCATCTCTTACTTTATGTCTGCATTCACTGCAGCATTTTTCACAGGTTTCACTCATATTTTTTCTCCCTTACACAGTTATAATAAACATCTTACAATTTTAATCTTTTCAGCCGCAGAGCGTTACTTACCACAAATACAGAACTGAAGGACATGGCAAGTCCTGCGATCATAGGATTTAACAGCGGTCCGCCGAAAGCATATAACAGTCCGGCTGCCACCGGGATTCCACAACTGTTAAAGGCAAAAGCCCAAAAGAGATTTTCTTTGATATTCCGTATCGTCGCCTTTGACAGCTTGATCGCCCGATATACATCCTCCAGATCTGAACGCATCAGTACCACATCGCTGGATTCCATTGCGATATCACTGCCGCTGCCAATAGCCACGCCAATATCCGCCTGCGCCAGTGCGGGAGCATCATTGATTCCATCTCCCACCATCAGTACCGTCTTTCCTTCCTGCTGCAATTTCTGTACCACTGCCGCCTTATCCTGAGGCAGTACCTCAGCGATCACTTCATCCGCATGAACCTGACTGCCAATGTATTCCGCCGTCCAACGATTATCCCCCGTAAGCATATATACCTTAATTCCCGCTTTTTTTATTTTATCGATAGCTGACCGGCTGGTTTCTTTCACTGTATCTGCTACACTGATAATCCCCTCCAGTACTCCGTCTATTACCACAAACATCGGTGTCTGCCCCTTTGCGGCAATCTCTTCCGCTTCTTTTTCCAGATCCTTCGCTGAAAAGTTCTTCTCTTTCAGAAGTTTCGCATTTCCAATCCAAAAACTCTTTCCTTCCAAAACTGCATGAATCCCCTGCCCGGTGATACTGGAAAATTCTTCACACGCCGGAAGTTTCCCTCTCTGTTCTCTGGCAGCCTCCACAATCGCCTTTCCCAGAGGATGCTCTGATGGAACCTCACAGGCTCCCGCCATCCAGAGTAATTCCTCCCTGCTTCTCGTCTTACTGATTACCTGAACCACCTTGGGTTTTCCTTCCGTCACCGTTCCCGTTTTATCCAAAACTACCGCCTGCGCCTTGTGAGTTATTTCCAACGCTTCTCCACTCTTGATCAGAATACCATGGCTGGCTCCCAGACCAGTTCCCACCATGATCGCCGTAGGCGTAGCCAACCCCAGAGCGCACGGGCA